>Ga0118677_10004115_pt1 | contig 26838 bp, 27 predicted proteins | sample AliMusrvi5mmetaG_FD_86154 | JGI IMG/M metagenome (GOLD analysis project Ga0118677, IMG submission 86154) | reverse complement strand
GGCTGAGCACCGTCCGCGATGACACCTTGGAGGCTGCGGTTCTCCATGATTTGCTGCCCGAAACGCCCATTACGGCGCTGAAAGGTCATTTTGGAAATGCAGGCGCAGCGGGGGCAGTGATGGAAATGGCGGCGTCGATCCTGGCCATGGAAAAAGGCTGTGTGCCCGCCGTGCGGAACTATGAGCAGACGGATGCCGCCTGTCCGTTGCAGGTCATCCACGATCAGCCGCTGGTGAGTGCCCGCCCTGATGCCCTCTGCCTGACCTGGATGCCTTTTGGCCAGGCCGGCGCGGTCGTGGTAGGGCGGTAGGTCCCTCTTGCCGAGAGGGACTATTGTGCTTTGATCAAGGGTGAAGGACCCAACTTTTCTCGCGGAATTCGCACAAGAGTGCTACGGGAGACTGTTGCGGATTGCCCTTGCCCGCAACGGAAATTCTTCGCACAGCTTAGCGCACAATAGTCCCTTCCGGCAGAAGGGACCTAATGGCTCACTTGGCCGGAGCTGCGCTGCCCGCAGGCTTGGCCGGCTCAGGTACGGCCGCTGGCGCAGCAGAGGGCTTGGCCGGTTCAGGGGCAGGTGCAGGCGCGGCAGTGTTCTTGGCCGGCTCAGGTGCGGCGGCTGGTTCCGCTTCTTTAGGCGCCGCAGGCTGCTCCCGCGGTAGAATGATACCCGGCCGGGGCTTCCCCGCCGCTACCCGGGCCTTGCTGAACTGCCAATCGTAGCGCGAAAGTTCCAGTCCCACCAACCACGTGCCCGTAATCAAGGCCGCTGTGCTCAAAGCCAGCATAACGGTATATACGGCACTCGCCGCCGGTGTCACCCAACGCGACATGGAACGCCAGAGAACATAGGGAATCAGGCCCAGCATCACCGGGCAACCAATGTTCAACGTGAGCGTGACTTGCTTCGGATCTTGTACCCAGACGACCGAGATGATGACCATGATGCCGCCGCAGCGAATGAACAGTTCGGCAATACGGTCGTTGCGGCGGGATTTGTCGATTACGTTGTTTGACATGGCTACCTGATCACTGAGAAAATAAATCCCCCTCCCAAAACAGGAGGGGGATGGGTTGGTGTTAACTTCCGGAAGATGTTATTTGAGTGCCTTCAGTTGCTGCTCAACCATCTTGGCAGTCAACGGATCATACCCGTCTTTCACTACAATTTCCTGACCTTCTTTGGAGAGAGCAAACTTCAGGAATTCTTCCACAACTTTCGGCAGCGGCTCACCCGGTTTCTTTGCTACGTAGATGTACAGCATTCTGGCCAACGGGTACTTGCCGGAAAGGACATTCTGGTAGTTGGCAGCTTCAACATCACCACCTTTTTTATCAGAGAGCGGCAGGGCACGGACACCGGAGGTGGCGTAGCCGATGCCGGAGTAGCCGATACCGGCGATGTCGTGGGCAACGCCTTCAACAACCGATGCGGAACCGGGTTGCTCTTTGACGGTATTCTTGTAGTCGCCGCCTTTCAGGGTATGTTCCTTGAAGTATCCGTAGGTGCCGGAAGCGGAGTTACGACCGTAGAGGCTGATCGGCATGGCGGCTAGTTTTCCTGTTACACCCAACTGTCCCCAGGTGGTGATTTCAGCGACACCGCGTTTACGGGTCTTGGAGAAAATGGCATCTACTTCGTCAAGCGACAGGCTTTTGATCGGGTTGTCCTTGTTGACGTATACTGCCAGTGAATCAAGTGCTACTCCGATTTTAGTCGGTTTGTAGCCGTACTTTTTTTCAAAATCTTCAATTTCTTTGGCTTTCATTTCGCGAGACATTGGACCGAGCTGCGAAGTGCCGGCGATCAATGCGGGAGGAGCAGTGCTGGAACCCTTGCCTTCAATCTGGATGTTGACGTTCGGATATTTTTTCTTGAATCCCTCAGCCCAGTAGGTCATCAGGTTATTGAGAGTGTCAGACCCGATACTGCCCAGGTTGCCGGCTACGCCTGATTCTGCCTTGTACTTGGCTATTTTGGCATCGACCTTGGTCGGTGCGGCGTGAGCAGCAACTGCGGCGATCATTACTACTGCTGCGGTTAAAAGTGACTTCTTGAACATGTGGAAGTGTCCTCCTTTTATTTGTGTTAAACATAGTTGTGTTATAACAGACCACTGTTACAACAATGTTACAGCTTGGAAAAAAGTGGGTTAATTCTTTTGTTCGTACATCACGCTTTCCTGGCGGTAAATGAGAATATAGAACCTTTGCCCGGTTCACTTGTTACGGATACTTCGCCGCCATGCAATTGTACAATATGTTTCACGATTGCCAGGCCGAGCCCGGTCCCGCCCTGTTCACGTGTCCGTGCTTCATCAACGCGATAAAAACGCTCAAAGATACGCGGCAGATCTTTAAACGGGATGCCGATACCGGTATCTGCTATTGAAACCTTGATAAATTCTCCACTGTCTTCAGTGAACAGCCGGATTGAACCGCCCGTGGGAGTGTATTTTATGGCGTTTTCCAGAAGGTTGACAACTACCTGTTCAAGACGCCCCTGATCGGCCATCACCCGCGCCAGACCGCCATTCGTTGACTCGTTGATTAATACAATACTTTTTTCTACTGCCCTTTCCTGAAGCAACATGCACGCTTTAGCGATGGTTCCGGAGATTTCTATCGGATTAAGTTCAAGCAGAGTGTCTTTTGTTTCAAGACTTGAAAGGGTGAGGATATCGTTAATCAGATTTGTCAGCCGCTCCGAGTGGCTGGCGATAATTTCAACAAAACGAATGGCTCGGGCGGGGTCCGACTTCAAAACACCATCCAGCAACGTTTCGGCATATCCCTTGATAATGGTTACCGGCGTCCGCAACTCATGAGAAACATTGGCAACGAAATCCCTGCGCATTGACTCGGCTTTTTTCAAATCACTGATATCGTGAAACACTGCAACGATACCCTGTCGTGTGCCATTGACAGGTAACGGCACCCAGTGTGTTAACAGAGTTGTATTGTTCGGTGGAATAGATATTTCACGTACCAGCTCGTTTACCCCCGGCGAACGAAGCGTATTAAATGCATCCAGCAGGTCAGGATTACGGGATATCTCGACCAGCTTTTTGTCTGTTACATCACCAGTTATGGAAAAGAGCCGCCGAAAAGCCGGGTTGACCATCGTTATCAGCCCATCGGGAGCGGTCACCATCACGCCTTCACCCATACTGCGCAAAATTGTGTCAAGCTGCTGCTTTTCTGCTGACAGCCGCTGAACCTGGTCTTCAATTCGCTCAGACATATCATTTAGGACAGTAGCCAAGGTCCCGATTTCATCTGATGAGACTACCGGAATTCGTGCTTTGCCACCTCCATGACCGATACGGGCGGCGGCTTCTGCCATATCGCGCAGAGGTTTTGTTGTCAGGTTGGAAAGAAAATAACTGAACAGCAGGGCGACAAGAATCGCTACCGCAGTTGCGCTTCCCACCATGCCGTGGAGGGCATTTCGCGCAGAAGTGAGATATTCCAGAGGCATGGCAAGACGAATGATACCTTCCGTTTTGCCGCTGCCGTACGTTAACGTCGAATAAAGCATGGAAGTCAGCAAGGTATCCGAATAGCGCAGCGAACTGCCGTTACCGCTTTTAATAGCCTCCTGCACTTCGGGGCGCTGCAGATGGTTTTCCAGTTGCGCAAGCTGCTCCGGCCTAACATCTGAATCACCAACAACGGTACCGTTCGGCGCAATCAATGTAACACGGGCCTTAATTACAGTACCAATCGTTGCCGCAAGTTGCTGAGGCGGTGTTGCCTGTTTATTATTTACAACCAACAACCGAGCCAACTGGATCTGGCTGGCAAGATTTGATCGACTCTCCTCAATCATCCTGTTTTGCAGAGTATGATTGAAATAGAGGTAGAAACTGCCGGTAACCAGCAGCACCAGAAAAATATATGACAAGGCCAGCTTCGTTCTAAATCCCATTGGTTACTCCTCTATCTTGTAGCCGAAACCACGAACCGTCTTAATAATGTCGCCTGGTTCACCCAGTTTGCCACGCAATCGGGTAACATGTGTGTCCACTGTTCTGGTATCTGCAATGTTGTTGTAACCCCAGACTCTTTGAAGAAGCTGTTCCCGGCTTTGGACGCATCCCCTGTTTTCAGCTAAATGAAGGAGCAGCTTGAATTCCGTACTGGTCAGATCAATATCCGAACCGCCGCTCATAACAGTATGCCTCTTTTTATCAATAGCTATTTCGCCGACTGAAAACAAATCAATGACCGGTGACTGGGACACATGCTCAAATCGCCTCATTACCGCCTTGACTCGCAATGTAACCTCACGCATCGAAAACGGCTTGACGATATAATCATCGGCACCAAGCTCGAAACCAACCACCCGGTCAATTTCATCACCTTTCGCGGTAATCATGATAATAGGAATCCGGGATGTACGCAGATCTTTACGGAGTGCTTTACAGACTTCAGTCCCCAATAATCCCGGCAGCATCAGATCAAGCAGGATAAGATCAGGCAAATCTTCATTGGCCTGTTCAAGGCCAAGCTTGCCATCATGAACGCACGTTGCCGAGTACCCTTCCTTCTCCAGATTGAAAGCCAGAAGCTCCGCCAGATCTTTTTCATCCTCAATGATCAGCACTTTTTTCATTTTGCTCTCCACCTTTATGCATCCTTTACTAGAATTCAGCAATTCATCATTTGTAACATAGTATTGTTACAGTATTGTTTCAAATACATGAAGATTTTGTAGAAATTTCCATCTGGGAATCACTGCATAAATTAATTCACACAACTTTTAGCTAACCTACACGTGTTTGTAATAATGACCGTGTATAGTGAAGAAAAAAAAGAGGAGGAACAGGTGATGAAACTCAGACTGAATGAAGATTATTATTTTTGGTGTTGCGATTGGTGCGATTCGGAAAATCTGGTGCTCTGGACTAAACTGCAGGACGGAACAACGTGCGGCGCCTGCCATCGGCCGATGATCCTGCCGGACATGAATGGCATTGTTATTAACGGTTCCATTGCGGCGGGATTGTGTTAGACATGCGCCGTCGCCTGGCAATACTGAGCAATTGGCTGCGTTTGCCAAACCGGGACGGTTTTGCCGATCTTGACCTACAGATAGCCAAGTTGCGAAGTTTGCGGGACTCTTATCAGGCAACAGCTCAGAATATGCAACGTGAACAATCCGATAATGGGCTAGTTACTGAAAACAGGAATGAGCACTTGGTACGTTATATAAGAAACCAGTGCTGATGCAGGAATAGTAAGTACCCAGGCAATAACTATTCGTTTGGCCACATTCCAGTTTACTGCCGAAATACGTTTCGTCAGACCGACGCCGAGAATTGCAGAAGTAATGACGTGTGTCGTACTGACCGGCATACCGAGAGAAGCTGCTCCAAGAATTACTCCCGCCGATGCTGATTCAACACAAAAGCCATGCACCGGCTGCAGCTTGACAAAATCGCTGCCTATGGTTTTGATAATTCGCCACCCACCGGCAGCTGTTCCCAACCCCATCGAAATTGCACAGGCCAGCTTTACCCATGTTGGCACCTCAAACGAAGGTATCGCTCCATAGGAAAGAAGAGCCATGGTGATAACTCCCATGGACTTTTGCGCGTCAGCCGTACCATGGGAAAAAGCCATGAAAGCGGCCGATGCAACCTGCAGACGGCGAAAACCTTTATTGAGTGGGCCGGGTGATTTTCTACGAAATACCCACATGATAATCAACATAAAGATAAAGCCGAATATCGTACCGATTATTGGTGAAATAATCAGCGCCAGAACGATCTTTTTCAACCCTGCCCACTGAAGGGCATGCACTCCGGCATGGGCAATGACGGCGCCGACGAGACCACCGATAATGGCGTGTGAAGATGATGATGGAAGACCGTAATACCAGGTCACGATATCCCAGACAATCGCGCCGATAACTCCTGCAAGAACAACCAGCTGAGTAACATTATCCTTGTCAACAATCCCTTTACCGATAGTACCGGCAACTTTTGTTGAAACCATGGCTCCGGCAAAATTCAGGAAAGCGGCCATAAAAATAGCACCTTTTACTGAAATTGCCCTGGTTGAAACACATGTTGCAATTGCGTTGGCGGTATCATGAAAGCCGTTGACATAGTCAAAGATCAATGCGGCTGATATAACCAGAACAAGCAGAATCAGTGTGGCATCAAGCATTTTTTACAACCACACTTTCCAGGATATTTGCGGCATCCTCACACCTGTCAGTGGTACGCTCCAGAATTTCGTAGATTTCCTTCCACTTGATTAACTGGATTGGATCCTTCTCGTTGTCAAACAAACGACTGATTGCCTCACGGGATACTTTGTCAGCCTCATTTTCAAGCGAGTTTATTTCGACGCACTGCTCATAAATATCATCATGCCGTTTTCCTAAATGCTGTAGGGCGTTGTTGATTGTGTGACAGCACCGAACGACTATAAATGCCAGTTCTTTTGCTTCAACTGTCGGTTTTTCCACCCGATACATTACGAAGCGCTGAGCCGATGCATCAATCAGGTTCAGAATTGTATCCAGGGTCCTGGCAAGAGCGTAAATATCCTCCCGATCAAGGGGAGTAATGAAGGTGGTGTTGAGCATCTGAATGATGTCGTGAGTCTGTGCATCGCCCTGATGCTCAATTTCCTTAATGGCTTTCTGATCTTCAGCAGGATTGTCGTACGAGTCAAGCATCAGCTTCAACCGTTCTGCGCCTGAGACGATGATCCGCCCCATATCCTGAAACATCGCAAAGAACTTCTCTTCTTTAGGAATCAATCCGAACACATTGTTGCCCCTCTCAGCTTGAATTGATACGTTCGCGTAACGGTAACATACGTATGTTACGAATATGTTACATAATTGTTACATTAAAGCAACATTTTCACTGAAGGGTTTGGCGGATAGGCTGATAGGTGATTAATTGGATGCTGGAGGATTGAAACGACTGACAGCCAATGACACAACTTTCCGGGGAAAACAGAAAATCGTTTACTTCATACGGCACCAGTAAACACTCTTAAACAGTTTTTTTTGCGTACTTCCGTCTTAGTTCGTCCAGCTCTCTGTTACCAATATCATGCAACCTGATGTCACCAGAAGCGCACATTCTTTCGACAAGCTCTTCCCATTCATAGCTTGCCGCGGATTTCTCAATTGGCAATTCTCTCATTTTGCGGCCTATTTCTGCGTACTTCGTCTTGTTTATGCCTAGCATAAGCGTACCCTTTCTGCTGATCGTATCACAGGGAATCAGAGTCAAGTATCTCTTTTCCTACGCGGCAAGACTGGGTTTCACCGGTCTCTGCCATGAGAAATGTCTTGTCTCCGTGTGATTCACTGCTGAGGTAATTTTATTCTCGAATTTCTGCTGCCGATTGTGAGCGAAGCGACTTATCTCGTCCTTAAGTTCAAGAGAAAGCCCGGCCAGAGCATCCGACTCAATGGTTATGGCAGCCGCTGCCTTTACCGTCTCCGCAGAAACATGCTCAACAGCCACTATGTCGGTACTAATTTGCTCGGCCGTTGTTGACAACTCTACCGTCGCGGTTGCAATCTCGCTGGCCATTCCTTGCAGAGAATTGACGCTCTCGACAATCTGCTGCAGTGATGCGCCGGCCTGATTGGCATGTTCGACGCCAACTTTGACCCGTTCCAGACTTTTATTCATGGCTATGACCGCTTGCCCGGCATCGTTCTGAATTGATTTTATTCGCTCCGTAATACCGATGGTCGCCTCCGCAGTGCTGTTGGCGAGCTTGCGTACTTCGTCGGCAACCACGGCAAATCCGCGACCGTGATCCCCCGCACGAGCAGCCTCAATAGCAGCGTTTAAGGCTAGTAAATTGGTTTGATCCGTGATCTCCATAATCACATCGACAATCTCCCCTACCTGCTGTGAACGCTCGTTAAGTGTTTGCATCACTCTGGTGGATTCTTGTACAGCCATGGCAATTTCCTCGACCTCACGCCCGGTCATGGTTACTACTTCAGCACCAACCGATGCCAGCTTACGTGCATCATCGGCAGAGTGAGCTATCCTTGACGTATTTTGGGAAATCATTGAAATAGTTTGGGACATTTCAATTGCCGCTGCGGCAACCTGACCAACGCTTACTGATTGTTCCTGGGATGTTGAATGAATAGCTTGGGCGGTAAGGGTCAGTTCTTTGGACGTTCCGGTAAGCTTGCCGGATGAGTCGGAAACTTTTGCCAGTATTTTTGAAAACGAGTCAAGCAATTTATTAAAAGCATTGATTGTCACGGCAAATTCGTCATCGTTTTTAATTTCGGCAGTTCGGGTAAAATCACCGGTTTCGGCAATAGCAACAATTGAATTATTGAGTCGTGAAAGTGATCGAACAATGCAGACAGTCGTTGAAATTGTCAAAAACAGTACCAGTACAATTATAATCAATGAAACTCCGAACAGCATTTTTTTGAACTGATCTACTCTTTGGATGACTACAGTCACAAATTTTTGTTGTTCCTGTGCGGTTGACAACACATTGGCTTCGCTTTTCTGGCCCTGTTCATGGGCGACCATTTTAACTTTTTTTACTGAGCTATCGACCAACGCCATATTTTCAAGTACCTTGTGCTGTGATGCGCTGATAGTGCGCAAAGATGCCCCTGCGCTGGCTACGGAGCCATTGATTGCGGCAACGGCATCATCAACAAAGCCGGAGCTTTTTATCTCCTTAATAGCTTTGCCGGCCTGGACAACATTTCGTGCTATGCGTACCTGAATTGCTTGTACTTCAGCAGTTGCCCGATCCAGTTCAGTCTGATTTTCGCTCAACATAATCATGCGAGCCTTGGCGTCGAGAAGCTTGGCATCAACGCCGATGGCGTAGACGACATCGTTGATGGCGTTAATCTTCTTGTTCAACTCAATGTCATTATCAACCTCATTGCGAAAGTTCTGGACATTGGCAAGAATGTCGGGTGCAGCGTTTTTGTCACTCAGTGTTTCGTTTAAGGTTTTAGTTGCAGTTGTCGCGCGGCGGGAAGCACTGATTACCAGACCTGAGATAATATCTTTCAGGCCAACCAGTGATTTATCAATGCGAACCATTGCGCCATTGACTTTCGAAGCCTCAACTTTAAAAACGGCAATGCTTTTGAATTTTTCATCGGTTGCTTTCAGTACCTGATCGTGCAACTCCGAAAACACACCAATATCCATCGTCGATTTATTAAGAGTCTTGATTTCATCATTGATTCGTTCGAGGTTCTGTCTGCTGTGGGATATGGACGTTGAAATCTGCTGTACATCCTGCGGATCGTGAGCAAGGCCGAGCTGCAGCAGGTCAGCGGATAGTTTTTCCACCGCCTGCTGGAACTGGACGGTTTTCACCTGCAGCGGAGTTGACTGGGAGGTTAGTTGAGTGATCTTCTCCTTGACCATCAGAATTGTCATCAGGCTGAAAATGGCGATGCCAATAATGCCGAGGATGCTGATGGTTGAACTCAAGTAAAGCCGTGTATTGATTTTCATAGTGGCACTCCAGTTGTTTTAATGAAGTCCACTATACTACCCATATGTTACAGCCATATTCCGACTCTGTAATAATATTGTTACATTATCCGGAATACTATTTTGCTCTGTTTTTTCGATTGTACGGTTGATATGGTTGGGACCAATACCCGCAGATAACGCAGCGCGTGACCTGCACTACAGCGAACTCAAGGGTGATTTCATGCTCCATCAGACCAATTTTAGCCTTGCATTTTGGGCATCCCATACCAACCTCCAATCAGTTATTTTTTCGCTACACTGCTGCGCAATACTCAATTGCATCAAAGCTGCCGTCTGAGTCAGATCCATCTTCATGGCAACGTTCCATGTCAAGATCGTAATGGAGCAGGTTTAGTGCATTGAATGCGGAAAGAATAGCATCCCGTGCCGCTTTATCGTTGCATTTATCGTAGGCATTTTTCAACGCAGTGATGGCAAAGTTGGTTGTACTGTCTGGAACAAGACATATCGTATTCATCGCAAACACCTCTTTGTTTGTAAATTTTCCTTAAGTGTAGCAAATAACCGGTTACAACAGTGTGCCGTGTTTGTAAATAATGGGTGAACGACTGACGGCCCAGGTACCCTCAAGGAACGATGGGCTTCTGCTGAACTGCCGGTTCAAATGTAAGTACATAGAACCATCTTTGAGCACTCAGTGCAATTTCCCGACAAGCTATTGCTGGTATGCAATAAATCATAAGTGCTCCAACTCAGGAGTTTTCATGCGTCACCTATAATCGTAAAAACCGGATATTCATCTTGTAGCAACAATGTTACCAGATCGGCACATTACGGCATAAAACTTCAGGTATAGTATAAAAAGCTTGCGTTAATACTTTTCCCTATCGACTGACAAGACAGAGGAAACCATTGTTTATGTCGGTAAATGCTGTTTTTGGAGGATGATGAAGCTCATATTTCTGGCCATCGTGATCGTTTTGACTGTTGTTCTTGGCGCACACTATTCCGATGCGCGGCCGTTAACCATCTCCATTGATGCTCCCGACCGGCTGTATGGGAATCCTGCCGCATACCGTGCTGCCACCGATTTCTCAGACATGTTGCAGCGATCATTTCCGACTGCACGTATAGTTCATAATTTTACCAACTGTTCAATCCGGATCAATCTGCCAGATGTTGCAGCAAACAGGGATTTCTGCATACCGGGACCATCGGTGCGACCGTATCTCTGCACTGCCGTGCCTGATACTTCTTACCAATGGCGTTCAACTAAACAACGGGGCATCACAACACTTATGCTCGAAGCGGTCTCTCCGGAAGGAGTTGCCGCCGGACTGTACGGCCTGCTTCAGGAGAAACTTGGCTTCAGGTTTTATCATCCACGGGAATACATCATGCCAAAACGGGAAAAGTGGCCGCTCCCGGACAGGTTTTCATTTACCGGCACACCCCGCTTTGAAAAACGCGGTTTTCACCTGCATACGCAGCACCCGATTGAACTAACGGAACAGCTGTGCGATCCGCTGCAGCCACGAGCTTTTGAAGATGTTAAAGTCTATATCGACTGGATGGCGCGAAACGGACAAAACACCTTCCAGTTTTTTCTACTGCGTGAAGTTGACCGTGACATATGGCCCGCCCACGCCCGGCGCATTGTGGAATACGCACATAGTCGCGGAATCCGCTGCGGCGTGGAGATTTCACTCTCCATGATTCAGCAGCAGGCATTTCAAGCTATTACACTGCTGCGACCGTATCCGTCATACCAGCACCAGGTCGATGAAACGCTGGCCTGGCTGTTTCAGGCACCGTGGGACTATGTAAGCCTTGACGTTACTTTGGGAGAACATCTGCCGTTCCTTGACAAGTTGCTGCCCGACGTCCAGATGCATATCGAACAGCAGGTTGAAAAACGCTATGGCGCTCGCCTGATGTATGCCACGCACGTCATCTGTTCAAATAACGGCACGAAAGTCCGGCGACCGAAGCTGCCGAACAGTGGTATCATGATTCATACGGTCATGTGCTATTCAGCCTCGGAAGCAAATGCTCCGGTGTATGGCAACAAGAACCAGCGCTTTATGCTGGAGGCGGCAATCGACGAAAGCAAGCGGCGTGAAACGTGGTATTGGCCTGAATCGTCCTATTGGGTCGGTTTCGACTCGCCGGTACCGTTGCTGCTGTTCCCATATCTGGATGCCCGCTGGAATGATATCCAAACCATGGCCGATATCGGTGTGAGTGGCCATCTTACCTTTTCTTCCGGTTGGGAATGGGGCTATTGGCTTATTGATTGGAGTATTGCCCGCTGGTCGTGGCAATTGACAGATAACGGCAGAATGCGACCAACAGCTCCCCTGTCCCGACTGGAGGAGCTGGGCGGAGGCCGAAAGCTGCAGCAGTTGATGGGGCAGGCACTGGCACTGCAGAACAGTTACCTGAAGGAAAAGGGACTACTCAAGTTTATGTCGGCCCTGACTCCGTTTTCAGAACTGCCCCACCCTTTCGACAAACCGTTTCAACCGGAACCGGGCTTTAGCTATGGCTGGATTCTGAATAAAGCCACAGTGGCCGAGGCGACAACCGCACTTGCCCAGCCAATCACCGATCTTGAGAAATATGCAGCCAGAATGGGATCTGTTGTGAATCTGCTGAGAGGGGAAATGTACTATGAGTACGAAGCCGGACAAATCGGTGGGTCACAGTTTAAGCTGTTGTCGGAGCTTGAGCGTGGCCTGCGGGTGACCTCCATGAGAGCCACCCACCGGGCATTGACGTTGCGAGCGCTATTGGCTAAACGCGGAGAGCATGAAGGCCTCCATAACCACTACGACAATTCGAAACAGCTGCTCGACCGTGCCCGACTGCTGCGCCAGCAAGCCCAGGCCATTGTCCAAATCCAGGAGAGTGTGTATCGCTACCCGGTCGAACAGATTGCCCGGCGCCGCACCAGCATGACTGCCTATCCATTTGGCTATCTGTATCCCGCATCTAAACTGTTTTTCTGGGAGCGAGAGGAGGAGCAGGTGCAGCAGGAACGCTTCGATGCCCTGTTCATGAATCTATGGGACATGAGAAGAACGCTGGGAGTAGGGAGCTTGTTCTATTAGTGACAGTTTCAACGAAGCAGAGTTCAATCGAATCCAAGAACTACAGCATGTATGCTGCCCCGCCGGCTGCTTCGTTATTGTACAAAATCTGACCGGAGGAATCCGGTGATGCAGGGCAATAATTATTTTTTTACTTTTTTCTTGGGTGCTTTTTTCTCTGTTATCTCTTCAGTCATCACAACTTCAGCTTTTTTGGGAGTTTCTTTCTTCTTTACGGGAGGAGTGGCCTTTTTCTCCGGAACGCCCAAATACTTCTCAACGCCAGAAATTGCCTCACCACCGTTTTTTCGGTATTTTTGATAGCCGACTGAAATCTCCTTATGGATTTTGATGAAGGCCTCCAGCTTGGAAATCATTGCAGGAATAGCCTTAAAATCCTCTGCCAATGCGCATGCCGCTTTTTCTTTTTTACCCATTGTTGTCCTCCTGAGCAGAAATTACACCTTATTGCCGGAGAATGTACCATTTATTCAATCATCGTAATGTTACGATTGTGTTAAATTATTGACAATCAGGAAACAAACATTCTCTGGTCAGCTCCTTAATTCCGCACAATTCATTGAAAACTCCTCGCCATAATTATTTTGAACTTGATGAAGCAGATGCCACAGCTACAGTAACTACCAACAGGACCCAATGGAGAGTTATGTTACAGCACGGTTTCAATTATGTAACATGTTAAATAATTAGAGTTTTATACTTGTCTATTATCGCCAACTGCTGTACTCAACGCAGATGCATCATTAATCACATAAATCTGAAAGGAGAAACTGTATGAAACTGGATGACATCAAAGAAATTGCCAAGCAACACAATATTAAAACCGGCAAAATGAAGAAGGCTGAACTGGTGGCAGCTATCCAGCTGGCAGAGTCAAATGTGCCCTGTTTTGCGACCGGAATAGCAGACAGCTGCACCCAGGAAGAATGCCTGTGGCGAGAGGACTGCCAGTAACAGCACATGACGAGAGAATTTAACGAAATATACCTCAGTGAAGTGTTGGGAAAGAGCATCATCAACAACAAGGGTGAAGACCTTGGTGTGCTGCGTGATCTTATTATGGTACCAGGTGAGGCCTTTCCGGAGGTTTCGCACATAATCTTCCGCTCACGTTCCGGTCTCATGTCACTCCCCTGGACTGAAGTTGCACTGTTCACCCATGTTGTCATTTCTTCGGTCGGAATCAACCCGCCCGGCCTCAAAGCTTATGAGCCGTGCGATAATGAGATTCTGGTTCGGCAAGGCTTGCTGGACAAGCAGATTGTCGATGTTGATGGTGCCAAGGTAGTACGGGTAAACGATATCAAGCTGGGCCGCTTCAATGACAAGCTGTGCATTTTCACAGTAGATATCGGCTTTCGCGGCCTGTTGCGCCGCTTGGGTTTTATAAAGTTTGGCGAGCACGTGTCCCGGTTGTTGAAACATGACATCCCGAATACCGAAATCAGTTGGGAATATGTCCAGCCATTGGAACCGGACTCTTCACGATTGGCGCTCAACATAGCCCGTGGTCAAATGAACGAAATTCATCCGGCTGATCTCGCCGATATTATTGAAAACATCCCGATCCGGAATATCCGCGCCGTGCTCGATTCTATCGATCCCGAAACCACGGGCGACGCCATCTATGAGCTGGAAGCGGACATGAGAAATATCGTCGTCAGCCAGCTTGATGCCGAGCAGATGACCGACATTCTGGAGGAGATGGAGCCGGACGAAGCTGCCGACATTCTCTCAGACCTGCCCGAAGACAAGGCGAAAGAACTTCTTGAAAAAATGGATCAGGAAGATGCCGAGGACATTCAGGAACTCCTGGATCACGAAGACGATACTGCCGGAGGCTTTATGAACTCCGATTATTTCAGGCTATCGCCCGAAATTACTGTTGGAGCGGCATTGGAGCAGGTCAGAATAACCGGTAATGAAGTTGAAACGGTCTACTATGGCTATATTGTTGACGCCGATGAGCGTCTTGAGGGGGTAGTATCCCTCAAAGAGTTGCTCCTGGCACCAGCAGAAATCCATATCAGCGAAATCATGATTGAAAACATAAAAACCGTCAGTGTTGATGATGAGTTGATTGATGTACTTGAAATGCTGACCAAGTACAACCTGATCGCCCTGCCGGTGCTTGACGAAGACGACCTGATGGCGGGAATAGTCACCGTTGATGACATACTGGAACACTATCTGCCTCGCATGCTTAAATCGTGGCGTTAACAGGACACCATTACCATGTTCAGTAGCATCTCCTCATACAGATTTTTAAAACCGCTCAAAAGCTTCAGTCCCCGTAATGTCATGATCTTCCTGGCCATCCTCGGCCCGGGTATCATTACGGCCAACGTGGACAACGATGCCGGCGGCATCACCACCTATTCCCTCGCGGCCGCGAACTATGGCTACTCCATCCTCTGGATGATGATACCGACTACGATTGCTCTGATCGTAGTCCAGGAGATGTGTGCCCGTATGGGCGCTGTTACCGGCAAAGGTCTTTCGGATCTGATCCGTGAATCATTCGGCGTCAAGGTCACTTTTTATGTCATGATTGCCCTGCTGTTGACCAACATGGGCAACTCAATCTCCGAGTTCGCCGGCATCGCCGCCAGTCTTGAAATATTCGGCATCAGCAAATACATTTCCGTACCGGTCTGCTCTGTGCTTGTCTGGTTGTTGATTGTCAAGGGATCATACAAGATCGTTGAGAAGGTCTTTCTGGTGGCATGCCTCGTCTATATCGCGTACCCGATTGCCGCATTTATGGCCGGCCCCAACTGGCCAGTCGTCATGAAGGCAACGGTTACCCCCACCTTCAAGACCGACAGCGCCTACCTTATGACCCTGATTGGCATTGTCGGTACCACCATCGCCCCCTGGATGCAGTTCTACCAACAGGCCGCAATTGTAGAAAAGGGCATTACCGCCGAGCAATACAACTTCTCTCGGATTGATGTTGTCTTTGGCTGCATCATGGCCATTGTGGTGGCATTTTTCATGATGGTCGCCTGTGCCGCAACCATCAATCTGCACGGCCTGAAGATAGAAACAGCTGCGGATGCCGCTCTGGCGCTGAAGCCGCTGGTCGGTCAGCACGCTTCAGCATTGTTCGCCTTTGGCCTGTTTAACGCATCACTTTTTGCCGCCTGTATCCTGCCGCTTTCCACGGCCTATTACATTTGCGAAGGCATGGGGTGGGAATCAGGAGTAGACAAGGATTTCGAACAGGCACCGCAGTTTTTCTGGCTGTTCACCATCATCATCGCCATAAGCGCCGGACTGATCCTGATTCCTAATGCACCGTTGATGGCGATCATGTTTATCTCTCAGGTTGTCAATGGTGCAGTACTGCCGTTTGTGCTAATGTTCATGATTAAGCTGATCAACGACAAAAAACTGATGGGAACATTTGTCAACGGACCGCTATTCAACATCATCGCCTGGGTAACGGTTGTGATTATGATTGTTCTTACGATTGTCATGACGATTGATATGGCGGTGCCGGGACTTACCAAACGATTATTATCTTTCTGAGGAAGGCGCACACAATATGGGCAATGAAGGCGGTATCAATTGGCTGGCAGAACCTGAAGAGAAGAACTATCCTGCGGCGGAATCGTATTTGAGTCTGATCTTTGGAGACGACACGGTAGAATCGCTTGTGAACAGGTTGCGCAATGCGCCGCTGAAGCAGTTCAAGGCCAAAGACATATTCAGGGCTTCTGGTTTGTCACTATTGGGAATCAGCAATTACCATGTCGAAAAAGACCGGAAAAAGATTGGAGAAGGGAAAAAGCTTTCACCAATTCTGCTGGTGTGTGATGAGAAAAAACGGGCCGTAATTATTGCCGACGGATATCATCGTTTGTGCGCTGTGTATTCAATGAATGAAGATGAAAACATCCCCTGCAAGATTGTTCAGCTTTGATTGGTGTCGTTGTTTCCTCAGTTTATCTGCTGTTCAGTTGAGCCCGCAATACATCTTCCACCCATTTGATCTTCACGACGGGGCATACACCTATCCTGTGTATCTCACCAAAACACAAGCCTTCCGGACTCATCGCAGCCGGTATCGAGATCCCAGTTTTCAAACGTGTAGAGGGTCTCAGTATCTTGGGAGATAAATGCTCGTTCCACCTGTTTCCACAGTGCCAAAACATTTTCAGCCGCCAGATCAAAAATTTCGTCGTAATGAAGGTGGAAAGGTATTTTGGCTGGAATCAGTTGCTTTTCAACAAATTGCCGGTCTACCGTTGAATAGTCAGGATATGGCAACTCCAACCGTGCGGAGATAACGCCGGCAAGTGGAAACAGGCGCACCTCTCCGGCCCTGCAATCTGAAACCTTGGCAACAAATTCCCGGTGCCAGGCGGTACAGGATGGCGGTTGGTCAGTATAGAGCGCAGGGTGGACATCTTGAAGCATCCCGTGCCACAGCGATGCAATATCCTCATCCAATTGAGTCCGATCATCAACATCACCACAACGGGCAATAATTAAGGCAAAGCTATCAGATTCACCAATTTCGCCAAGATTCATTCTCCGGTAAATATAGCTATCCTGGTTCATTTCACAGATTCTATGCTCCCGCTGGTTTTCTGCATACACGCCAACCTTGGCCTGCACTACCGGGTGGATTGTCACGTCGGTCGCAACATGCGCACAGTAGCCGAGCAGCCAGGCAACCAGTTTATTGCGAGTGGGTTCTTGCGCATTCCTGATATGCCGGATACCGCTTGAAATCATTTCATTTGGCTGAGTGCAGTGCATGGCCACGGCCCATTTGGCGGCAGAACGATTACTGCGGGCAATATTCGGATAGTCCGGACTGACGGCACCCAAAACCGCGTAAGAAAAATATTCCGCCAGAGCTTCGCTGAACCCTGAAGATGGTGAAAAGACCGCCTCCAACCGGTCAGACTTTATAAGTTCATGCATCAGGGTTATATGGGCATATGGACCTGCCATGTGAGCCTCCCAACCAAAAATAGTGCCCGCTCCGTTATAGACCCAGAGGGGTTGAGTTTCTTTTCGACGTAACAATCGTATATATTCCGTACGCACTCAGCATAATTGGGACAACCGTTACCAGCCATGCCGCAAGAGACTTCGCCAATATCCAGCCGAGTAAATGCACCGAATCTCCCGGTGCATGCATCAAAGAAGCAACGATATGCGCCGGAACGGGAGGTCCCCAGGAGAACAGCCTGGAGCCGAGTTTGTAAAACGGGAGCAGAAGCGCCAACTGAGCCGGATAGAGCAGATAGTTGATTGACTGCAATGCAGCATGATTAAGTTTGAGGATATGGGCAAAAACAATGCAGAGCACTGTTGTCCCCCAGATTAACGGCATAATCCCGAGGGCAATACCGAGACAGATCGTCAGCGCAAGTTTTTTCGGAGTCAGCCCGCAGGTCATGATAGCTTGCAAACGAGCCGCAACAGGAGCACCGATTTTCCGGCCGGCCTGCCTGATCTGTTGTCCGGAGAGAGGGCTAAATCCGGTCACGATGCACGTGGAAACTAAGTGTGGCACCGGTTACCGTACTGCGTCCCGTGTACAAAAATATCAACATCCAGATGCCCTGCAGGAACAGGATCAGGGCCGGATTCCAGAGTCCCGACAGCCCTGCCGAGAGATCGGGATTGCCAATCGGCTCATGGGCAAGAATAAAAGCCATCGCCAGAGCGTACACAACGCCAATTATTCCCATAATCTGGTACGCGGAAACATTTCCTTCTCCGCGATAGTCGGCCCTTAGACGCTCAGAATAGGAGCGCCATCCCTGTGTGACAATCGTTGCCAGCAGAAATGCGCCGACATGCCGCCCTGACAGGAACAATCCTGAAGCGCTCAGTCCACACGCAGAGTAAATGACCGCCGTCACGGCCTGAATCGGTATCACCTCGATCGCTTCCAGTCCGCCGGCATAGACAATTTTTTTGGTGCTGCCGAAAAATCTGAAACTGCGGCCGGCAAACAGCTTCCTGATTATCACCGAACTGGATGATAGTGGTTTCCCGTAACAGCAGCCAAAGCTGATACAGGCCATGCGCCCCAACCCTTCGCCAAAGGCATAGGCAATTGCAATCGCAGCATAGGCGGACATGACCGGAATATGAAAGCCGAATGAGGCACCAACGGTACGGTTGATCAAAATAATGACAACAGGTGTTATAAGGATACCAACAAATACCGCACCACCAACGGTAAAGGTATGAGCTTTCTTCTCAACGATGCGAGCCACCAGCCGTGAAGCCGGCACACAGCAGCAGAGCATAAAGGTTGCCAGAACGGCCGTTCCAAGCGGCGGAACGCCGACCGATCCCAACAGGACCAGCAGTACCGCAACCGAGACCAGATAGGCGTTGGCTGTCAGCAGGCCATACCAGGTAAAGTTGATGCCATTCCAGTCACCGTGCTCAGTTCTTGATGCCGGCACCGCTGCTATTATCTGCCATCGCTCACCCGGCAGCATCCGGAACCCCCACCAAAAATATGCAACCAGCGCTATTACTGCGGAACAGAGCGTTATCATTACGATCATAACCGTCCTCCTGACTCAGCTGTTGTGCGAGCCCTGCCCAATAACGACCGCACCCGGATATCGGTCTCCACAAGCGGCTTGCAAAATCCCTGGGTAAAGCGGCTCGAAACATCGGTCTTGCTCATGTTGCCAAGGATATCGCCGGCAAAATCGATACGTTCCTTCTGGAAAATAACTATGTCAGTACTGCTACCGGGACGATAAAGGCTTTTGGGTTGCCCCTTGCAAAGAAACATCCCCGCCTCGATATCCTGCGGAGAGTTATACGCTTCAGTGCTGTATGCCTGAACTATATCGCCGATCATCAACGCAACGACCTCAACCATCGCCACAAGCCCGACACCTGTCCCTCCCGGCACATCGGTATCTATGATCGTAACGACCCGCTTGTTTTTGGAATAGGGGGTTGCAACCGTGACCACCGCTGTTGGGTTACACGAATGGTAGCCGCCGTCGATGGCGTAATAATCAACCACCAGACCGGCCACAGGGGTATGGTTGTAGTGATATTTATCCGGCGTCAGGCGAAAAACAGCAAAGTCGCCTCCGGCAAAAGCAGTATGCCACTCCGTCTTGTTATTTCCGAACAGCTCTTCAAAGGAGAAGAATTTCTCCTTCAGAAACACCAATGAGGTTTCATTGAACGATCCGAGCAGCACCCGGGCATCGGCTGGGGACACAATTGCTGCGCGTTCAGCCGGCATTGGTCGGCACTCCCAGTATCGGATTTTCCTCTCGAAGATTTTTCGTGGCGTATCAAGCATGACTGACGAATCGAGACATTCGGAAAGGTCAATGCCGCTGTTTGCAAGAAATGCCTGTTCGGAAATAACCGGGCGGTCAAAATTAACCATCCCCAGAATGTGGGACGACCAACTGCTGGTCAGAATTCTGAACAAAGCGGCATTATTTTCCCGTACTCCGTGGTACAGCAGCTTGATCATGGCATCACCGAACAACTGCTCAGTGACAATCTTGCCGCTATCCCGCTCGATATACTGGTGCTCTATCATCCGCAGCGCTCCTTTTGTTCTCGGGTTGGTTTGATGCCGCAATCTCGTCATGGTGTACCTTGATCAGCACCAGATTCATCAAACGCTGCAACGTCGGGATATCGGCCTGTTCATTCAAGACATCTTTCGAGGCTGATTCAACGAACTGCCCGGCACTCTGACCGGCCAGGACAGCCCGCAGGGCAGTGCGTACCTGTTCGGAAACCGGTTCCTGTTCCCTGTCAAGCATGGTGCAATCTAGCGCCATAAAGCCCAAGGCCTCTTCCAGATGTTTGCGACGCAGGGTGGTTTGATAGTAGTGTTCCGCTCCCGTGTTGAATTCGCGGGCATTGACGCGCAGAGGGGATGATGCATTCACTTCATCAAGTATCCCTGAGGTGAGCCGTCCGGCAGCAGAATACTGGGCCGGGTCGGTGAATCTTCGTTCAAGATCATTCAGCGTGTCGTGCAATCCCATCAACTCGATCAGATCAGCCGCGTCTTCACGAAGCAGCCGCAGCAGGGCCTTCCGATATTCATGTATCTGAACTCTCAGGTAGCCGGGATACCGGCGACTGGGACGGATACCCTCTGTCTTTTTGAGGATCTTGCTCAAAAATGCGTTAGTTGTGGTTTTACTGATAAAAAATGTCGGAAGACCGATGGCGGTGCCGAAGAAGATCTGCCGACGCTCACTTTCCACCGACGGTGCATCGGGAATATGTGCGTGGGTCGTGCCGAGCGCCATATATTTATATGCCAGGGCAGTGATCAACGTTTGCAGATCCGCAGCGTTCCCCATGTCATCGCCGAAGTTCTCGAAGAGACTGTAATATCTCCCCTCAAAACCGGAAAATCCCATTTTTGCAAATTCACGCTGTTTGTAGAGCAGATAGACCGACATCTGTTCATCGAACACCCCCATATCGGCCAGATCACCACGCAAACTGTCACTATTACCAATTTTGCCGTTCAAGCCGGGACTCTGTTCGGTCGAGAGGAGGCAGACCAGATAATCAATCAGGCGGTAATCGGGTACAAAATCACCTTTCAGCCTGAATAGGGAACTTACCACTTTATCCAGCGCCTGCGGCCCGAACGGGGTAAGCGGCTGGCCAAAAATGGAGATGTCGGCCTTTTTTTTCCAGCGGCGCCAGATCATTCGAAGATGAGTGTAGTCAAGTTCGTGCGGCAGAAATCCGAGTGCTTTTTCCGGATGAAAATCGGCAAACGCCTGTCGGTACGGAGCAGCGGTATAGGTGCCGACGAAGAGCGGCAGGAAATGTTCGGTAATTTTTATCGCCAGATCGCCAAAATGCTTCTCGTGATGCGCGGTGAAACCGGATTCGCTGTTGGCAAGAGCACCGGTAAGGCGGCGACTCCCGATACTGATATGAGTGCCGTTATTGGCCAGGCTGACGTTAGACAAATTGGGCAGTACCACCAGATTGGTGAGAATGATCCCTGAATCCCGCATTTTGGCAACTGCATTGAGTTGACTGCGGGATAAAACCTGGTGGCAGAGCTGCATGTAACGAAACTTGTCCTCACCCTTGTCCCACCCCGACAGGCAGGGACTCATGAACAGGTCACGATAGAAGCTGTCCGATACAAGGTCATTCAGTTCCTTTTGCCGGACCGGCGGATGCGGTGCAAAATACGTCATGGCCTGCTGACCATGTTCTGCAATGCCGAATGCTTTGTTGGCGTACGTAACCAGCAGTTGCGTCATCAGAAAACGTATCGCGGTTTCCTTGGCAATTGCCCGGCCCATACCTGATTTTGGTGAAAGAGATACGACATTAAACGAAAATGTTTCCGGAGAAGTGTTATCGTTCAGGTAATGCCCCATCAGGCGGATGCCGGTCTGACGAATGATGGCCGGGAGTATGTGCTGGGTTCCGAGCAGATCAGCCAACGCCAGCTTGATCAGGTAGCTGATCGGCAAGCGGAGCATCTCTTCACCTGATGGAGTGCGAAACATAAACCGCTCTGCGTCGGCACGCATGCCTGCTGCCGGATTTTTTTTGTCCGCCAGCAGATCGGCTTCAAATACATCCAATGCATATCGGGACAGGTTTTGACGGGGAAAACGCACCCAGCTGTTTTCCCACGTATTGGAAGAGTTCTCTGCCAGAAACCGCTTCAGGTCGGCCACTATCCAGCGGGGTGATTCTCCGGAAGCGGCACGCTTCATCATATTCGCGAAAAAATTTGACTGCTCTATAATCAGAGGCAGATCAACATCTTCTTTTGCGCCACACACCACCGCCTGAAGCTCGCTTTCCGATCCTGCGGTTACGTCGTTCACTGAGAAAGGGAGCGTCTCCGCAAGATCCTCCCGGGATGTAAATGAGACTCCCAATCGGGCAAATTGTGTTCGGACGTTTTCCGACGCGTGCTCAGTTTCAGCCTGAGGCTCTCTGATTGGCATCTTGTTCCTCTGGTTATGCATATTTTCTTTCTCCCGGTTCTGCAGAGAGGTGACAAACAGATGAAAAACAATAGTGAAGAGAATGGGCTGGTATGGAGCGTTTGGATGAACTACTGTTTGATAATGTACGAAACGAATCGATCATATGATTCAATTCTATATGATTTTTGTGACAGCCGTGTTCGTGCCATGTAAATATTACGTTACTTTTTGCTTACATGACTTTAAACACGGACTGCGCTTTGACGGAATAAGCGTTTTTTCCTCCTTTGCTGTCCTGACGAAACAGTATCACTGACCGTCCGTCTTGAGCTATCCAGCGCCGGGCGGCTTTGTTCGGATCGGTAAAATCAATGATGCGGCAGGGGAACTCCTTGTCACCAACAGAATACATCGCATTTTGAATGAGATGGTATTCCCTGTTGACCACGGCCATTTTCTCTACATCAAGGATTCTCAAGGTGATGTGGGGTTTACCGGTAAAATCCAGGCGGGCTTCAGGGCACTCCATGGTGGTATTGTCATAATTTGCTCTCGGTATGACTACGGAACGCATTCTCCCGTTTTCACGCACATTGAACCGGAAAGATGAATTTTCAAGTCTGCCCTCAATATCGATGCCATCCTCATTTTCTCTCCCTTTACGGGAATACCGGACCAATTCTCCTTTGATGAGATCTCCACTCTCCACTGTATCCAGGAAATATCCCATCCAGAGAAACGATGCTTTCACATACGTTTTTGTTTCAAAGCGTACAATGTCCCCACCTTTATCGTCAGTGACTCGCTGCGTGGTGGTAACATCACCAATTGAGAAGCCTTTCGCAGAAACGCTATAACTGGTGGTCAATTTATTGCTGGTGTCTGAAGAGTAGCTGAAAAGAGGCAGCAGAAGTATCAGTATGAGACAAAAACAGACCGCAATATGGTGGCGCAGACTCACAATTCCTCCCTGAACCGTCCGGGAGAAAACCTGATCGTGATGACCCATGTGCAATTCTGCGGAAGCTCGAATGGATGGATTATGGCGAGCGCTAATTGCTTCAGCGCCGTGTACCTGAAAGCCATTGCATCATCAAGAGTAGTCCAGAATTTATTGAGATTTATGCTTTCATCTTTCCACATTGATGTGCTCCCTCATTTTGATCCTCTGCTACAGAATAACAAAATATGGTTAAGATCAGGTTCTGAAGAGGTTACGATTGCGTAATAATTTTATCCTGCTTTGTACCCCTAAGAAATTTTTCCCAAAGAGACATAATTCCCACCCCTTGTTAACCAACTGTTATTTCATATGTTTATCAACAAACCCCAAAAAAGCTGCGAATTATTTCGAAAGCCACTGGATGCTATTTTCTTCTTAACATACTGTTTTTAAAGCACTTATAAAGTTGGCACTCTTATTGAAGATCACTCGTGTAAAGAATCATTACGCAGAGAGCCTTCGACTGGTAACAATGACGTTCCATTGTCATAGGCGTAAAGGAGACAAAAAATGTTAAAAAACCTCAAAATCAAAACTCGCCTCTATGTCAGTTCGGGAATTGCCATTCTGTTTATTGCCATTATCGGCATCACCGGTTATCTGGGTATGGAAAAAATGGAGGCCAATGTCGACGATCTGGCCAGCAATGACGCAAAGCTGGTGGAATATGCCCAGCGTGAACGGGCAAATATCAATATGCTGCGCCGCTACGAGAAAGATCTCTTCATGAACATCGGTGACAGTGCCAAAATGGATGAGTACAAGAAAAAGTGGGACACCACGCTGGAGCATTTCAATAAGCGTATGGATGAGTCTGCCAAGCTGCTGTCCGATCCTTCCTCACCGGACGGAGCAAAAGACAAGGAAACCCTGTCGAACATAAAGAAAAACATGGACTCATATGAAAAGGGCTTTGCCAAGGTATACGAGCGCATTAAGGCCGGTGAAATAACCTCAACCCAGGATGCTAACAAGGCTATTGGCCAGTATAAGGAAGCTACTCACCAGTCGGAGGCAATGGTTGAAGAGTTCGCAAAGAAAATGGACAAGCAGATGGGTGAAATGGTCAAGGAAACCATTACCACCAGCAACAAGATCCAGATGACGTTAATTATAGTGGTTATTGCGGCTGGCCTGATTGCTATTATCCAGGCACTGTTCATCATACGTTCGATTACCGCCCCGCTTGCCAAGCTTGTCTCAATATCAAATACGGTAGCGAGTGGCGACCTGACTGTATCCGTCGAAGTAACTTCGAAAGATGAAGTCGGCGAACTTATGGGCGCCATGAAACGTATGACCGACAATCTGCGCCTGATCATCGGCGAGGTATCGGACGCTTCAGGTCAGGTCGCTTCAGCAGCCGACCAGTTGACCGCAACGGCGAAAGAAATTGCCGTTGGTACGGAGGAGGTCGGCGCTCAGGCCAACACCGTGGCAACTTCCGGAGAGGAAATGACCGCGACCAGTCACGATATCGCCAAAAACTGCCTGTTTGTTTCCGAGGGTGCGCAACGTGCTTCCCGGTCAGCTCAGGATGGAGCATTGGTAGTGGACGCAACCATTGCGGTAATGAGCCAGATTGCTGAAAAAGTTCAGGAAAGTTCCAAGACGGTTGAAAGCCTGGGAGCCCGCTCTGACCAGATTGGCGAAATCGTTGGAACTATTGAAGACATTGCTGACCAGACCAACCTGCTTGCCCTGAATGCGGCTATTGAAGCAGCCCGTGCCGGAGAACAGGGACGCGGATTCGCCGTTGTTGCCGATGAAGTCAGGGCACTGGCCGAACGTACCACCAAAGCAACCAAGGAAATCAGTGTCATGATCAGGGCTATCCAGAACGAAACGAAAAGCGCTGTGAGCGTTATGGAACAGAGTGTTCGCCAGGTGGAATCGGGAACAATGGAAGCAGCCCGCTCCGGAAGCGCTCTGCAAGACATTCTGCATCAGATAAATGACGTCGCAGCCCAGGTCCAGCAGATCGCCACGGCAGCCGAAGAGCAGACGGCAGTCACCAGCGAGATCAGCAGTAACATGATACAAATAACCGACATCGTTCAGCAGACGGCCCGTGGTGCCCATGAAAGTTCAATGGCGGCAGCACAGTTGAGTGGCAATGCCGAGGGTCTGCAGCAAGTGGTCAGGCGGTTCAAGCTGTAGTCGACTACCAGTACTATAATAGTATTCGCAGCTTTTGTTGAGATTTGCTGTGCAGCGACACTTTTGACAAGCGCGAAGAAGAGGTCAGTAGTGACATCCCGCTCTATGGCACCTATTCTGTCAATTGCGAGTCGCAACGTTTAAGATAGTCAATTTCAAGCTGTCCATATTTAAAGAGTTCCATGATTTTTTTCAAGATCCAGCAAGGCCTTTTTGACACTCAAACCACCACGGTATCCCACCAGCTTCCCCCCAATACCGATGATCCTGTGACAGGGAATAAATATGGGAATAGGGTTTTTGTTATTCGCCATACCAACTGCCCGAGCAGCCTTTGGGTTTCCGGCCCCAAGCGCAATTTCCGTGTAGCTGGCTGTTTTTCCATAGGGAACGCTGCAGAGAGTTTTCCATACCGTGCGCATAAAATCGGTGCCGGCAGGCGCAAGCGGCACAGAAAAAGACTGAAGATCTCCGGCAAGATAAGCCTTTAATTGACGAAATGCTTCTTTGATAATCGCCGTTTCGCGTATTTCCACGTTGTGCGGGATAGCGTGAGATTCAAAGTAAAGATTGGTTATTGCGCCATTCTCTTCTGCAATCCCGATTCGTCCAATAGTCGTAGTATGAAAAAATAACATCATCCGCATATCCCCCTCCGGCTATTATACAACATCGTTGCCAATAGTGGTGAACGTATCAATCGGACCGTTGCTTTCTGCAATCAATCACCGCAAACACTGGAACACACCGGTGCACCAGAGACATGAACCGCATGGAACGTTTCTGATATGGCAGTCCTGCTGAAAAATATCGGTCTGCACATAATCGCACGGAGCCAGACCGCACCCGGCACAGGAAGGATAGTCGTAGGCAAGCACTTCCGTGCGAAACGCGGTGAATTCCGGACTATTCCAAACAGACACCATATCGTGATCGAGCAGATTGCCGAAAATTTTGGGGGTTACGGTCTGATTCCACCCGCTCGCAAAGCATTCGTAGCGGTGCCAGAGAAAATAGCAGGGGGATATATCTCCGTTCCACGATACAAGCGCGCTCCCCTCCTCGACGAAGCTGCATTTCCTCCGTTCCTTGAGGGCCAGTTCAGGTAAACGCAACTCCAGAC
>Ga0118677_10004114_pt1 | contig 26841 bp, 32 predicted proteins | sample AliMusrvi5mmetaG_FD_86154 | JGI IMG/M metagenome (GOLD analysis project Ga0118677, IMG submission 86154) | reverse complement strand
ACGTAAATATATTGACTTTATTGATTTCTATGCCAATCTAAGCGAAGAAGAAATGACTGAGTTTCGTACAAACTATCTAAACAAAGCAGGTGAGATGATGGGGCTAGCGCAAATACTTAAAGAAGAAGGTAGACAAGAAGAAGCGTCTAAGCTTTTCTTATTATTACTAAAATCAAAATTTGGCTCAATCAATCAACAATTACAGGATAAAGTGCGTGCTGCAAACGCTGAACTGATTGAATCATGGACTAAACAAATTTTTGATGCAACTACAGCAGAAGAGTTATTAGATGGTTAGGTTGAAGTTCACAAAAAAATCAGCAGCCAAGAATTTAAATGACCATTATTTAGATGATAAATCTAAAGCCCCTTATAGAAGATTGAAGCTATGCAACTTACTTTAGAAATTCCTGATCAATATATTCAAGGTCAAAACCAAACCCAAACGGCAAATCAGATTAAACTGTATGCCGCCTTGTTGATGTTTCAGTCCGGCCAATTGTCCAGAGGTGCAGCTTGTGAGTTTGCTGGTGTTGATATTTATGATTTTAACTTAGCCTGCAAGCAACATCATATTAGCGTGATAAATACCCCAGCAGAATCTATAGAAGCAGATGTACTGCGCTTTCAACACCGTCATCATTAATGATTGTAATTGCAGATAGTTCTGCGTTGGTAGCATTATTAATATGTAAGAGCTTGTCATTGCTTGATACCTTATTTGGCGACGTCAAAGTGCCCCAAGCTGTTTATGAAGAAGTCTGTATTAATTAATAAGGCTGAGTCTGAAGTATTGAAAGCTTACTTACAAGGGAAGGTCTATGACTTTATAGAGCCGATTAACATTGAAAAATCAAATGGACTGGGTAAAGGCGAACTTGCTGCTATTAGTTTATACAAAAAGCTTTCAGCAGACTTATTGTTGATTGATGATGCAAGAGCAAAAAAGGTAGCTTATCTCAATAATCTTGAGGTCATGGGAAGTTTAGGTGTTTTGCTTTTAGCCAAAAAGGAAGGCGTGATTTCTGAGATTAAACCTTTATTGAACTTGTTAAGATATTCAGATATTTTTGTAAGTGAACATATTTTAGATCAAGTGCTGTTGATGGCAGGAGAAGCATCGAAGTAGAAAGACCCATTCTCTTTATACAGCCGCTTTAATCACCGCGAAGGATAGCACTAAAGAAAACACGGCGAGTAAGAATGCCGCTCGCTTAGTGGTAGAGAATTTGTCACCTTTAAAAAGCGGAACCCAATACGTGTTTAAAGCGACGGCTACCAGTCCAGAAGCCAATAAGATGAACACATATAATTTCTCTAATCCGGTTGAGAAGTTTGTTCCATAAGGATTAATCGAGAAAGAGGTGTCTGAATTTAAAAGCGTTGAGAGCTCTTTTGTTATATGATAAATCTAAAGACATTTATAGAAGATTGAAGCTATGCAACTTACTCTACATGATGCAGCTTTTTAAATTTATATCGGTATGGCTTTATTAAGAACTAAATGCCCCCAAGCCTCATTAGCTAAAAGATCGAGCAATCCAGTATCATCCGAAGGAATTGATTTTACATCCACATGGGATTCATTTTTATAAGGATTGCCTTCAAGGTCATATTTTTTAGTCGGAGAACTAACTATATAAATTTTAATATTACGTTCGGTTAAGCATGTTTGTTTAATATCGCAAACTTGACCAATTGCAAAACCAGCGTTTGGTTTAGCGTTAAAATGTTTGCGAAACTCTTTAACCGCATGGGTTATTTGTTCATTATGAGGCTCTGAAAAATGTTCTAGGTGGTTGGCTGAAAGACTTGCTTCACCATCCCGTAATTTAAATGCTTCACCAAGAATACCAATAATATTATCATTTTCATCTTTACGAAGTTTGTTTGGTGAAATGTAACGAATGATATGATTATTATCTGGTATTGGGCTATTTTTTCTAAGCTTCATTAGCAAACCATCGATCTGTGTCATATGGAGATAGTACTTTTTGTAATCTAGTCAATGTCACTTCTCCAGCAGCAGTTTCACGAACACCATCGGTAATACAGCTTAACACCCAGCGAACTCTGTCATCAGGCAAACATTCAATTGTTAGGCGATCTGTATCTTTGGTCCATGACGCAATAATATTACCTTTACTTGTTGAGCCGATACCGGGTCTACGTGCGGGTTTAATATAAATGATCATGCGTAATAATGTTGTAAAAGATGATTCTGTAATTGGCTTATCATCCTCTTCCCAATTTTCCACATCCATTAAATTATCTAACTGGGAGAAAAATCGACTGCGCCATTCGTTAGTGATGTGCATCGCCACAGACGAAGTTTTAATTTTGCATAATGCTAGTGCATCATAAAGTCTTTCTTCAATAGTATAGGTATTTTCATGAGATTTTTTTACAATACCGCTAAGCTGACTTAATTCTTGGGGTCTTTTATTTTTGATCGTGGAAATCTGATGGAAATCTTTACCTGTATCAGGATAGAAAGAAGTATTAACAGGTTGACTGGTAGAGGCTAGCTTTAGGTACATTAGCAGAATAAATCTCTTGTTTTTTGTGTTATGCAGCTTTGGAATACTGTATTTTTAATGCTACGAGCCTCGGTAATCATTGTCCACAAGGGTTTAACCAAAGATGCATAATGTCCATGCTTCATGGCGTGTGCATCACAGCTTAATACATTGCTCTATTACTACCATCAAAAACAGGCGGCATTAAACGTAAATATTTGAATGATGAATTACTAAAAATATACAATAACAAAATGTATATTTATATCATTAGGAGTAGATTATGCAAGTCGCAAAGTGGGGCAATAGTCTCGCCGTAAGAATACCAGCCACTGTTGTTGAAGCCCTGCAACTTAAGAAGGTGATGACATTGAAATTCATGTCAGTGGCGAGCGTGTTTTTGAACTGGAACGAAAACCAAGTGCTATGGAGTTGTTAACCCGACTTCACAAATATCGGGGACGTTTACCAAAAGGTTTTAAGTTTGACCGTCTGGAAGCCAATGAAAACCCCTAAGCCATTTTTCGATACCCATGTTCTGTTATATTTTTTTGACTTGCTTCTGGACTGAGTAGTTACAAAGAAACAGCTTAAATAATCCATAATAGGATTAACTTTAAGCTGTAGCGTCTTGAGTGGGACAGTCATCAAAGGTTAACGTGAACGACCTTGGCAGGTGGAAAGCCATTGAAGTAAGTAGAGGTAGCACCGCTATAAGCACCAATATTTTTACTGTATAAAAGATCACCGCGTTCCAGTACAGAGGGCAGCTCTTCTGTCATGGAAATTACATCCAGACCGTCACAGGTTGGGCCAAACACCGTACATATTTCAGTAGGACCCTCTTTTTTAAAGGGTTCAAAATGATATTGACAGTGATCAAATATAACGCCTGAAAAAGTGTGATAAACACCGTCATCAATATAATAACACAGCTTGCCATGACGGACTGCTTTACCAATAATCTTTGATACCGCTGTTGCGGCAGTAGCAACGATAAACCGCCCGGGTTCAGCAACAATATCTACGCCACATCCAACCGGGAAGAGTCGGTCTAGTTCAGTATTAATTCTTTTTGCCAATTCGCTGAACGGTTTAACTGATTCATCATAAGGCGCCGGAAAGCCTCCACCGATGTCCAATAAATCCATTTTATCGTAGCCACGTTCTTTAACTTCTTTAAATATCAGTGCGGCAAGATTGATAGCTTGCATGTAGTTTTCAAAATTGGTGGTTTGGCTACCGACGTGAAAACTTAATCCCTCTACAAGTAGGCCAGCCTCAATGGCTTCAAAAATAAGCTCAAGTGCTTCATCATGAGCCGCACCAAATTTTGAAGATAACTCAACCATGGCACCCGCATTCGAAACTCTTAAACGGAGAGCAACACCAGAATCAGGCGCACATTCTTTAATCTTACGAATTTCTTCGCGATTGTCGAAAGTAAGCAATGGCTTATATTTGTTCAGTTTCTTTAACGTATCATCGGCTTTGATCGGATTGGCATAAATTACATTCTTCCATAGCCAGTCATATTGCTCCTGTTCGGGCAACTCTTTTATATTTTCGTAAACAATTTCAAACTCTGCAATTGAAGAAATATCAAAGCTGGCACCTTCTTCAAACAGCGTTTTCACGATCACTGGATCTGGATTGGCTTTTACTGCGTAATAAGCTTGAACTCGTGGCAGATTCTTTTTAAATGTCGCATAGTTATTGCGTAGTTCGTCATGATCTATTACAAACAAAGGTGTACCGTGGGTTTCAACGAGTTCTTGTAGCGTTTCTTCAGTAATCATGGGTATTTGTTTTAATGGTCGGTTCTGTGATGTTTTAGGGATCAATGATAACTAGGTAAGATTAAGGTTTAATGACATTGACAATAAACCAAAAGTTTCATCCTGATATTGTAACTAATTATCAGACATTGTCATCAATAACATTTAAAAAAACAGCCTATCAAATTAATCTTTCCAAGGCATAATAGGCACAGTTGAAATACTGTTAGCGGGTGCCCCTTCGATCAGCTTTCTGCTGATAGCGACATAAACCAGGGTATTGCGTTTGGCATCAAACATACGAGTTACCTTGGTTTCTTTAAAAAACAATGAGGTATCTTCTGTAAAAGCGGTTTCCTGTTCTGGTAGGGTGCCTTTTATAGCAATGGGGCCAATCTGACGGCAAGCAATGGAGAATTGTGATGGATCTTCAGCGACACCCAAAGCACCTGAAATGCCCCCAGACTTGGCTTGACTGATATGGCAGGATACGCCCTGAACTTTAGGATCATCAAACGCCTGGACACAAATTTTATTGTTTGCACCGATCAATTTCCATGTGGTTGTTACACAGCCAATATCTTCAGCTTGAGTGGGTGTTGATAAGATAAGTGACAAGGCGCTGTAAAGTAGTATTTTTTTCATAAGTATTTGCTAAGAGTATGGGTAAAGAACATAGGCAGATATGATAGTAAATCAATCATTATTTATTTTTACGACGAACTTTGCTGAGCATTTTTTGATAAAAATTATTAATGCCCGTTGCATTAATAATAATCAAAAAGGGGATACCAATGCCTAATAAGGCGCTCAGAAATAACACTGACCAGGTTAATTGAGTCCAGTCCACAGGATAAATATCAGCTTTAACCGGTTTGGTAAGACCCGGAATACTGGGCAAATCACCATCACCACCATCCACCTTTAACTGAGCCTTCATACCTTTTTCCATGTGTTGTGGTAATTCACAATGCACCAAATAGGTTTTCTTTTGACTGGGCATAATCAGAGACGCTTGTAACTGACCTTCTCCATACAGTTCTAAATGGAACATACCTTCGGGATATAAATAACCGGGTAAACCATGAATCATCAGTTGATGGCGAATTTGATCATCATTGATGAAAGTAATGTTAATTTTCGCACAGGGTTTGACATTCCATTCTTGCTGGTCAAAGGCGAACATTTTGCCAACAAACTTAAGCGCATTCTTTTGTCCGGCATGGATGGTAATATCTACATTTTCTGAAATCTTCGGACAGTCACGCGGCAGTCTATCGGTATTAGCATTCATGATCATACCTTTTTCATCCATAATCATACCGCCGTGATCCATCGCTAAAGCTGACTGTAGATTACCTAATAGGATTAGACTAAGTAGTAATGCTCTCATCGTTGTTGTTTCCGTTTATAAATGACGACACTAAACACCAGTAAGCCGATGATTAAGCCAATAGCCAATCCAAATAGGGCGATTTGTAAATACTTGGGTGACAATAAGCCCGCATCGCCGAGTAAAGGCGCATAAGGACCTTCTGCCCATACCGCTTGTTTTTTAGCATAATAGTCTTTGTTAAATACCTGATCAAATAACTGATCATGCATCTTTGGCATACCCTGTTCATCAAGAAATTCTTTATAGGCCAGAATAGCTATATTGCCTCCCGGTTCCATGCCATCGGTAGTTGTGCCTGTAGGAACGTGATCATGAAACATCCACAAGCCAGGCCCATAGCTGTTCAGGCCGTTATTTTTAGTTTGTAGATGTATGTCATCCCGTTGGGCGGGAGCAATGTCAAACACATCACGGGTGATTTGCTGGACGGGTGTTAGATCCACGCCATCCAGAGCAGTAATAGTCGCTTTATGACCATGAATATGAAGTGCAATCGATGAGCGTTGTAAGTTAGCGATGTGCAGTTTTATGTCTTCATTTTCTGAAGCGATAATCATCGCGTCACGCAAGGTGTAAGGAAATGAATGACCGTTTAACAAGAAGTAATTCTCAAAAGATTCGGTCATATTATAGTCACGACTCATGCGTTGCGCGATTAAGCGGGGGTCATTGGCCTCCTGAATGATCTTTGCCAGTTTTTTATCAATGGATTGATAATGCAGATCATATTCTTGGGAATAAGTCTTCTTAATCAACGCAGATGGATGACGTACTTGACCCGCGCCGATGTTAAAGGTTTGCAACTCGTTATTGGGTTGGTTCTCTTCAACAATGAACATGCCACTGAGTCCCATCATAAAATGCTGGGCGGTTTGCACGTGACAGTGATAAAGCATGGTACCGGCGTGTCGAGGCTGTATTTCATAGGTATGGCTTTTACCCGGAAACACGGCGTGTTCTTCCATACCATCATTTTCTTCACCTTTGTCAGTGATCCAAGTATGATCAACACCGTGCAAATGAATAGTGTGTGGTAAGTAATGGGTATTTTCAAGGGTAATATAAACCTTATCACCTTGCTCGACCCTGATAACAGGGGAAGGGGCTCTTAATAAGGGATTGGCAACCACAGAGTTAAAGTTCTTCAGAGCCATACCACGGGATTTAGGCGCATAAACCCAAAGCCCGGGCTGAATGCCGGGCGCAATATCAAAGGTATTGATTAAAAACTCACCATCCGGCGTGGAGCCATTCAGTTCAACGACTTCGAGTTTAATGTGAATCACATCAGGGTCACCATCATTATCCAAATCGTCCGTCATGGTGAGGGCATCTTGCGCCAGATTAGTCTGCATCAGCGTGGACATTGATATGTTGTTAGTGCCTTTAACAGAGGCAGCCACATCATAAGGGTTGTCCGGTTCACAGGCCGGTGCTGCGTCTATGCTTACACCATCAATTATTTGTGCAGGCCGCCATTCTGGATGCTCATTAGAGCAGGGTTTGACGATGCTGGTATTATCCTTTGAGCCAACGAAAACCGTTGCCGGGGGAGTAATATCGGCTTTATCCTGTAGACTGGGTACGGTAACAATTGCAATGAATACTAAGGCTGATAGCAGGGCTATAAATATTAACGCGCGTTTTAAGGTCATCTTTGGGTTAAACAGTTCTGAATAATGAAAGCTATTGTAATAGTCAGAGACTCTATTACCTAATATGAAACAAAATTATAAGTTTATTCTATCTTAACGCTGTTTTCTAATACGCCAAATAATAAAGCCTGTACTGATTAATATCAGCGGTATGATCATCAAGAAACTAAAGTTCATCAGGCTAATCTGGGTATCTGTTAATTGTAAGGACTTATCATGGGTATTTTTTGCCGGGATATTAATAAACCGGTCTTCATGAATTAACCAGGATATGAGTCGGAGGCTTAAATCTAGATTGCCCAGCGTATTAATATAAGCATTAGATAAAAAATCACCATCACCCACAACAACGATACGTTGTTGATTTTTTGTTATCGTTGTTCGGGTTAATGCATAAGCAAATACAAGGGCTTTTGTTTCGATCTTATGAACTTTGGTGTTAGCATTTCGCGTTGTAAACGATGATTTTGAAGAGCTATTAAGTAGTTCATCCACCGTAAAATCAGTCGTTTCTGTTTTCTCTAAGGCGGCGGTCATAGGGAATAGTGTCATCATTTGAAGACCCTGAGTAATAGGGTGTCGCTGATATTGATTAAGTACTAAAAAGCTCGGATCTTTGATGCCATTAACCGTAGCACTCTCATCAATAATAACGCCTGGAATAACGCCTGGCTGTTGTTTAATACCCAAGGTTTGAAGTAAACCATCAAGGTCTGTCTTATCGGGATCATTTAAAATCAGAAGATTGCCACCTTGCTCAATAGTATGCTGAATAGCGCTTACTTCATTAGACAGTAGTGGTACCTTAGGCGCAGAAATAATCAGCAAGGCAGCATTATCAGGAAGGCTAGATTGAGTTGTCAGATTGACTGTTTGTACATTAATTTTTCGCTGAGCTAATGCTTTGGCCAATAAGCTTACATCAGTATTCGTGTTTTCTTTAGGTGAGCGCTCGCCATGACCGCTTAGAAACGTTACCCAGTGTTCGTTTGCATTTGCTAGCTGGAGCAATGCATTGCTTAGTGAGGATTCATCAATGAAGCTTAGTTTTTCAGTGCGTCCTTGATATTCAACCAGGATAAGTCCTTCTGGACCGATATCTAAATCCCGGGCTTTTTCAGGTTCTAAATCAGGGTCTATAAAACGTAGAGTTAAGTTTGGTTTGATTCGAGTATAACGATCAATCAGTTGAGCAGCTTGTGCTCTAAGAGATTGGCCTTTTTTAATATAAGCTGTAATTCTGACCTCATCCGGCAGAGCAATCAGAAGTTGTTCCGAGACAGGGGACAAGGTATTACTGGCATTGTCTGTAATATCCGTTTGCAGACTGTATTGAGTCGTCAACCAGCCTAAAGTACCCAAAACACCTAATAACAAAACCGTTGTTAAGGTGGTTTTTAAGCGTTGTTGTTGATGAAAGCGCCAGGTGAACTTCATTTCTGAAAACGCTCATTCGCCAGACAGCGGATGCTCAACAATAGGAAGGTGGCAATGAAGAGCACAAAATAACAAAGATCCATCGTGTTGATTTGTCCACTTTGAATAGTCTGAAAATGCCTAAGAATCGATAAGTATTCAAAGAGTTCACTGCGTTGATCTTTGATGCTATTAGTCCAGTCTAAAATCCATAGCAACAGGAGAATCCCAATACTACCTATAGCGGCAACGGTTGGATGTCCTGCTATCGTGGACATAAAAAGTCCAACGGCGCTAAAGCCAGCGACCAAGAGACATAAAGCCAGTATATTGGCTAATAGCTTACCGTTATCAAGTTCGCCGCCCATGAGTAAAGACAAGGGCATGAAGGCTATCAGAGCAACAATTAATAATAAGAACCCCAAGGTACCTAAATATTTGCCGATGATAATGTTACTATCAGAAATAGGCGCTGATAGCAGCAACGATAGGGTTTTGTTTCTGCGTTCTTCACAAATAAGACGCATGGTTAATAAGGGGGTGACGAGTAACAAAATAATACCGGCATTACTGAATAAAGGCGTGACGACAATATCGGTTAAGCCAGGGGCTCCTTCCATACCGGCTAATTTTGTCTGGATGAGAGTAAACGTCTCAACCTGATTTAAAAACAAATATCCCAAGATACCTTGCAATACGGCTAAAATTGTCCACGCTAAGGGCGATAAGAACAGGCTTTTAAATTCGCGAGTGGCGATGACTAAGGCGATGCTCATGATTCAACTTGAGTTAAGGCTAGAAAGATATCTTCCATCGATTTTTTGATCGGAGTTATTTCTTCCAGCCCCCAGCCTTTAGCAATAATGGTTTCAGCGATTTGATGGGTTGGATTGCCGGTCATGGAATAGTGTATCTTGAGGCGATTATGAGCTATTGGTTCAATGCGGGTAATATCAGGAATCGCTGATAAAACAGCGATATCAACAGGTAATCGAGTGATGACTTGAACACAGTTTTGGTGCATTGTTTGATTTAGATCCAGAATACTTTCATTAAGGATAATTTGGCCTTTATTAATAATCTGTACGTGCGTGCAGGTTTCCTGTATTTCTGGCAAGATATGCGTTGATAAAATAATGCCATGCGCTTCGCCCAGTTCTTTTATTAAAGTCCGAATCTCTTTAATTTGTATAGGGTCAAGGCCAGAGGTCGGTTCATCAAGAATAATCACTTCTGGATTATGCAGGATCGCTTGAGCAATACCTACACGCTGTTGAAAGCCTTTCGATAAATTAGCCATTAAACGCTCTGAGACTGTTTCTAAACCGCAACGCTCCAGTGTTTTATGGATCATAGGGTTAATCGCTTGCGAGGTAATACCTTGTAATTGAGCGCAATAATATAAAAACTCATAAACGTTTAAGTCTTTATAAAGCGAGGGGGTATCAGGTAAATAACCCAGACTGCGCTTAGCTTTGAGTGGCGATGTTAATAAATTAAAGCCATTTATTTTAATGACACCCGAGCTGGGTGCTAAATTACCACTCAGCATTTGCAGGGTAGTGGTCTTACCAGCACCGTTGGGGCCTAAGAGCCCAATAACCTGACCTTTCTCTAAAGTAAAGCTAATGTTATTAACGGCGCAATATTTGCCGTAATATCGACTCAGGTGTTCAACTTCAATCAGGTTTGCCACGTTGGTAGACTTAGATTTGTTTTAGTAATAATTGCAGTTCGGCCTGGATTTTCTTTCTATAAAATAAGAACTTCCAGCGAGTACCGCCACATTGCCGCCACAAGATGGCTGAACGTATCCCAGCGAGTAAACAGGCGCGTATTTTACTAGAGACTTCAGTTCTTGATAAATAATTCTGCTCACCATTAACCATGATTCTAGGTTGGAGTGTGCTGACGGTATTCTGATATACCTCACTAAGATTAGCGAATACATTCTCATGTAATAAACCAAAGTACTCACTTTGAGACTGTGCTTTAATAACGCCAGTTTGAATAATCTTAAGCAGGTTTTTATGTTCGCTAAGCTGATTCTCAAGAAAAATTAATGAAGCCGAGTAACGAGCTTGTTCAGGATTAACAATTTTATACCCCGTCATTTGGGTGTTTAACTGTGTTAAGCCTAAGTTTAACCCAGTTAAACTGCCATACACATCAATGACACTATCAGAATCAATCTTCATAATACTGGCAATACTGGTTTCTAGGGCTATAGGATCACAACTTCCTTTTGTGGCTAATTGTTGAACCAAAGCAGCCGCTTGAGCAATTCCAGCAAGTGCAATGGTTTGATTAGTAATGGTGTTTAATTGCATTGTTACTCTAAATCCAGGTAATTAAGTTAGTTATCCTACCAAGAAGAGGCATATTGGTTCAATGGATATTATTGATAGCGACTAATTATGTTATTTTTAAGTTGTATCATGAGTAACACATTAAGCAAATATGATATAAAATCAACAAATTTACTAATGATTGGAGATTAAAATGATTAAATCTGAAGTTTTAACCGTGACTGGAATGAAATGCGGGGGGTGTGAGGCGAATATTACCGGTAAGTTAAGTGCAGTCGACGGGGTTATTTCGGTCGTCGCTTCATTCAAAGAGAATGAAGTAACCGTTGAGTATGATACTGAGAAAACCACGCTGGACGATATTGAAGACATTATTACCGATGCAGGTTTTAAAGTTAACTAGCCAATAGATAAAGTGACTGTGGCTACCCACTTAAAGTGGGACAAAAACTCACATCATGTCCCGCTTTAAGCGGGTAGCTCGGCATAGAAAGTTCGTAGTTTTTGAAATTAATCGTGGTATGTCCACTATTTTGGAGGTGGTGTGCAATGTTTCACTTTACTATCCTCAAGTAAGGCGTTTTTTTCTCTGCATATTTTGACGACTGACTAAAAACCGTAGGCAGTTGAGTTGCCGCGTATTTCAATTTATCATCAAATGATAAAAACTGATCCTGTGGTTCCGCCTTCTCACATAAATGATTTATATATTTGGCTGCATCCATGAGTGTCTTTGCTTCATTTTCATCAACAATGAGCAATTCTGAAACATCATGCTTTGGGTTTTTTGGAATAATAGTAAACCACCGTTTAGATAAATCCTTTCCCTCCTTTTCCAGTTGCTGGTATTGGTCAGGGGTTAACTCGTAAAACAACTCCCATTTAGGTTCATAACCTAATCTAAAGACCACCTGAATAGCGGAGCCAACCCGAAGTAATAAATCAAGGGGATTCACAAATACTCCAATATCATTTCATTTCATTTCAAACGTCACATGATACCCGAACTAGCGGGCAATTAAATCAAAAAATATTGACATAGGAGCATAAAAAATAGATTATTTCCCACAGTGGATATCCAAGACTTACAGGCTGAAATAATTGCCATTGACCAAGAAACCCACGACATAGTAAAGTCGGGATAACGAAAAAATAAAACTCAAACCGTTCGAAATAAATGTTGAGCTGGTTCTCACAAGAGGATGGGCTGTATAAAGTACCTACAGTAGCAGTCTGGAAGTCTGTGCATGCTTCGGAGTTGAATCCACGACCTCTCATGCCATGAAACAAAAAATATGAGGTTTATTATACTTTTTATTTGAGATGACTGGTATTAACTGCCTGTTCAAATTAAAATGGATCATTTTACGATGTATTGAGTGTACTCAATAAGCCTATCGTGACAATCAACACCCCCTGACGGACTTTTAATGACTGATCATAAATTAACACATCTTAAAGAGCTCGAAGCTGAGAGTATTCATATAATTCGTGAAGTAGCGGCAGAATTTGAGCGTCCTGTTATGTTGTATTCCGTCGGAAAAGATTCTGCCGTTATGTTACATCTGACTATGAAGGCATTCTATCCGGGTAAGCCTCCTTTTCCTATGATGCACGTGGATACCACGTGGAAATTTAAGGAAATGATAGCCTTTCGTGATCAAATGATTGAAAAGTTGGGATTAGACCTTTTGGTCTATATTAATCAGGACGGCGTTGATCAAGGGATTGGTCCTTTTACTCATGGCAGTAAAAAACATACCGATGTGATGAAAACAGACGGACTTAAACAAGCCCTGGATAAGTATCAATTTGATGCAGCTTTTGGTGGTGCTCGTCGTGACGAAGAGAAATCCAGAGCTAAAGAACGAGTCTATTCTTTCAGGGATAAGAATCACCGTTGGGACCCTAAAAACCAGCGCCCTGAATTATGGAATATCTATAATGGGAAAATTGATAAGGGTGAAAGTATTCGGGTATTCCCCCTCTCTAACTGGACAGAACTGGATATTTGGCAATACATTCATTTAGAAAATATTCCCATCGTGCCTTTGTATTTTGCTAAAGAGCGCCCTGTCGTTAATCGGGATGGTATGTTGATTATGGTCGATGATGACCGAATGCCAATTGGCTCTGATGAAAAAGTTGAAATGAAAAAAGTACGTTTCCGTACTTTAGGCTGTTATCCGTTAACCGGTGCAGTTGAGTCTACAGCCACTACGCTACCTGAAATTATTCAAGAGATGTTATTAACCACGACCTCTGAGCGTCAAGGACGCTTGATTGATCATGATCAATCAGGCTCGATGGAACAGAAAAAGCGTGAAGGCTACTTCTAAGTAAAGTCTAGTCATTGTAAATATAACAAGAATTCAGAGAGAAATATGTCCCACCAATCCGATTTAATCAGTACCGATATTGATGCTTATCTAGCGCAACATGAAAACAAGGAGTTATTACGATTTTTAACCTGCGGCAATGTCGATGACGGTAAAAGTACCTTAATCGGTCGTTTGCTGCATGACTCTAAGATGATTTATGAAGATCAATTAGCCGCAGTTCAAGCAGACAGTGTTAAATCAGGGACAACCGGTGCCGGAAAAATTGACTTGGCGCTATTGGTCGATGGTTTGCAAGCCGAACGTGAGCAAGGCATTACCATTGATGTGGCGTATCGTTATTTTTCTACCTCTACCCGCAAGTTTATTATTGCTGATACCCCAGGGCATGAGCAATATACCCGTAACATGGCAACGGGTGCTTCTACCTGTGATTTAGCTATCATATTGATTGATGCCCGTTATGGGGTACAAACGCAAACCAAGCGTCATAGTTTTATTGCCTCTTTGTTAGGTATTCGTCATATCATTGTGGCCATTAACAAGATGGACTTAGTGTCTTATAGCGAAGAGACCTTTAATAAAATCAAACAGGACTACTTGGATTTTACTATTACCCTGGATTTAAACGATATTCATTTTATTCCCATGTCAGCATTGGATGGTGATAACGTTGTTAACCCCAGTGAAAATATGCCCTGGTTTACAGGATATCCCTTAATGGAAGCGCTAAATAGCGTTGAAATTGCTAATGACCATAACTTTACCGATGCACGCTTCCCTGTGCAATATGTTAATCGACCCAATCTGGATTTTCGTGGCTTCTGCGGTACGGTAGCCTCTGGTATCTTTAAAAAAGGTGATCTGATTACGGCTCTACCTTCTGGCAAAAGTAGCAAGATTAAATCGATTGTTACCTTCGATGGTGATCTTGAAGAGGCTTATCCCCCGATGGCTGTCACTTTAACGCTAGAAGATGAAATTGACATCAGTCGGGGAGATATATTGGTCGGTACTGAAAACCAGACACCAACGGTAGATGATAAGTTTAAAACAACGATTGTGTGGATGACAGAGCAAGCCTTAGTACCGGGTCGTCAGTATACTTTTAAGTTGGGAACACGCAGTGTTTCGGGTTCTATTGCCTTGATTCATTACCGAATTGATGTAAATACTTTAGAGCATCATGATGCTGTTCAATTACAGTTGAATGAAATTGCGTCTTGTACCGTGACTGTTAATGCGCCAGTAGTATTTGATGCTTATAAAGTCAATAAAAGCACCGGTGCTTTTATTATTATTGATCGATTGACTAATAGTACGGTGGGTGCGGGTATGATTACCGGCATCAGTGACTCTGAAAATCAGCAGCCAGTCAGTTTGGAAGAGCGTGCGGCACGTTATGGTCAAAAGCCAACGGCTATTGCGGTTATCGGTGCGAATAATATTGAAAGCGCCTATAAACTCGAAAGAAAACTGTTTGATAATGGTCATGCTATTACGGTTTTAGAAGCCTCAGAGCCAGTCTTGATTCAGGCTATTAAAAATGCTGGGTTGATCTGTTTATGTGTTACCGATAGTGCCGATGTTGCCGATATTACCTTTTATAGTGACCATCAATCAATCGATGAAATTTACACGGTGTTAAAAGACCAAGCGATAGTTTATTAAAAACGAGTTTCTCAAAAAAATCACCTGTGACCGATACGAAACAGTTTTTCAGTAATAAGGGTGCGTTATCGACTGTCATATCGGGTTATCAAGCACGTGAAGCTCAGATGGAAATGGCTGAAGCAATTGCTAATGCCATTTCCAAAAAACAGCACTTAATCGCAGAGGCAGGCACTGGAACGGGTAAAACCTTTGCCTATTTAGTCCCCGCCATTCTATCCGGTAAAAAGACCATTATTTCTACGGGGACTAAAAATCTTCAGGATCAGTTATTTAATAAAGATCTGCCAGTAATAAGAAAGGCTATGAAAAAGCCCTTTCTTGCCGCGTTATTAAAAGGCCGAAGTAATTATTTATGCACGTATCGCTTACAAAATGCCTTAACTTCAACTATCGGCTTTACCAAAGAAGACGCGGGGGCCTTAGCAAAAATAAGCGCTTGGGCTAAACGCACTCAGTCGGGTGACATTGCTGAAATGTCGGGTGTTACAGAAGGTGATCCTATCTGGTATCAAGCCACCTCTACCCCGGATAACTGCCTGGGACAAGACTGTCCTGATTATGCCGAGTGCTATCTGGTTAAAGCGCGAAAAAAGGCTCAAGAAGCGGATGTCATTGTGGTCAATCATCATCTGTTATGTGCAGACTGGTCAATACGGGATAATGGCTTTGGGGAATTATTGCCCACGGCTGAAGTGGTTGTCATTGATGAAGCGCATCAACTGGCTGATACCGCATCGAACTTCTTGGGTGTTAATCTGGGGGCAAAACAATTGAGTGATTTAGCGCAAGATGCCTTGATGGAATACTTTAAGGACGCAACCGATCTACCGGCTTTACGTACGACCTGTGAAGACCTAGAGCATGAAATTAAAGATTTAAGGCTAGCGTTTGGTGTTGAGCTTAAACGGGGTGACTGGCAAGAAATTGACAATAATCCAAAACTATTGGGTGGCTTGAATGCCTTAAAAGAACAATTGCAACGAGTAACCGATCAACTTAATCTTGCTTCCGTTAAAACCAAAGCACTGGATTCCTGTTTTAAACGCGCTGAAGACTTATTACAAAAACTCAAGCTGATTATGGATGAGAAGGATGGTAAATGGATACGCTGGTATGAAATACACCGAAAGACCTTTACCTTAAGCCTCACGCCTTTAGATATTGCTTCTGAGTTTCGGCAATTTATGCAACAACATCAAGCAGCCTGGATCTTTACCTCAGCGACGTTAAGCATTGCCAATGGCTTTGACTATTTTGCAAATAACCTGGGTTTAAGTCAGGCGGCCAGTGAGAGCTGGGGTAGCCCCTTTGATTATCCCAATCAATCGCTGTTTTATCATCCCAAGGGGTTGCCTCAGCCAAATGACCCTAATTTTATTCCCTTGATCATTGAGTTTGTCTTACCGGTTTTAAAAGCCAGTCAGGGCAGGGCCTTCTTTTTATTCACCAGTCATAGGGCACTCAATCAAGCCGCAGAGATATTAAGTAAAGAGTTAAAGTATCCGTTATTGATACAGGGTAGTCGTCCTAAGGCTTTACTGCTTGAACAGTTTAAAGAAGAGGGCAATGCGGTGTTATTAGGAACCTCCAGCTTTTGGGAAGGGGTTGATGTCAGGGGGGAAGCGTTATCCTGTGTCATTATAGATAAACTTCCTTTTGCTTCGCCCGGCGATCCGGTATTAAAGGCCCGTTTAGACGCCATGACCCAGCAAGGTAAAAATCCTTTCTTTGAATATCAATTACCCACAGCTGTTATCGCCTTAAGGCAAGGTATCGGTCGATTGATTCGTGATGTCACCGATAGAGGGGTGTTAATGATCTGTGATCCCCGGTTATTAAAACGTTCTTATGGACAATTGTTTTTAGACAGTGTCCCACCAATGAGTCGAACCCGTAATATAGAAGACGTAGAAGCCTTTTTTCAGAAGGAAGTTAAAGAATGAAAGTGTTAGCCGTGGAAACATCCACTGATGCCTGTTCAGCGGCATTGTTTATTGATGGTGTTGTAACTGAGCGTTTTGAGTTAACACCCAAAGAGCACACCCGGTTAATTTTACCCATGATAGACAACTTAATGTCTGAGGCAGGCTTAAGACCTCAACAACTGGATGCTCTAGCGTTTAGTTGTGGACCGGGGTCATTTACCGGGGTAAGAATAGCTACGGGTGTTATTCAGGGTATCGCATTAGGGGCAGACTTACCTGTCGTGCCTGTATCAACCTTGGCTGCAATTGCCATGGATTTCTTCGACAGCTATTCTCTAGAGCAACGTGCTCAAGATAATTATGCCAGCAATCCTGTTGCCTATACCGCAATGGATGCGCGGATGGGTGAGATCTTTTGGGGCGTTTATCAGCAAGATGAAGCAGGTTTGGTTAATCTACTGGGGAAGGAAGCGGTGACACCGGCATTGGCTATCGAGTTTCCCGAGTTGATAGGTGTGGGCGTGGGGTCTGGTTGGGGTGTTTATAAGGATGAGCTACTCAGTCGGTTGAATGGATTTGTGGATAGATATGAGGCACATCATCTTCCGAGAGCCAGTGCTATTGTTCGCTTAGGTGTACGGGACTTTGAAAGGGGCTTGGCTGTTCCAGTTGAACAGGCTATGCCAGTTTATTTGCGTGATAAAGTGGCACAGAATGAAGTAGAACGGCAAGCTCAAAAGCAAAGATAAAGTAGAAAGAAGAGGCAGGCTAAAGACTATGACATTTTATCAAGAACCTACTTACTACGAAAAAACCATACTCTCAGATTTACAGGGCGCTTGGGAAGTGCTGAGAGATCAGGTTATCAAAGAGCATGCTAATAAAGACTGTTCGCGGTTATTGCTCCATATTAATGAAGCAATGAGCTGGGAAAGCGTGAGAAATTTAAATCACATGAAAAATACCTTTGTTCTTATACAGAGTATCGCTCAACAACTGAATGTATCTGATGAAATAATTGAGTCGATAGAAGAGGCAAGGGATATCTTATATGAAGCTTTAACTGAAGTTGAACATGGGAAAACCATCAACTGACACAAAAGATCATCTGATCTATTCTTAGAGTATCATTTGATCTTTTGAGTATTAACCCATGCAACTTGTAATTCTCATACATAGGATCAAACACACACAATGTCAGCAACCAACTTTAAAACTGAAAACAACACCTATCGCAAATTAATTGGAAATGGACTGACATATCGCATTCCACGTTTTCAACGTGATTACAGTTGGACAGATGATGAATGGGAGGATCTTTGGGCAGATATTCTTGGCACTATTCAAGAAGATGGAGAGCCCGCCCATTATATGGGTTATCTGGTGTTGCAATCTCAAGATGAAAAAAGTTTCGATGTCATCGATGGTCAACAACGGCTGACTACATTAACGTTAATTGTGTTAGCTGCCCTAAAAAATCTTCAGCGTTTAATTGCAGACAATCATCAGCCAGAACATAACCAACAGAGATTGAATCAAATTCGCCAGACCTATATTGGTTATCTTGATCCTGTCACGCTCGTTTCACGGACAAAGCTGACACTTAACCGTAATAATGACCATTATTTTCAAACATATCTAGTACAACTAGGTCATTTACCACAGCGGGGCTTTAGAGCTTCGGAGCATAGTTTACGTAAAGCTTTTGAATGGTTTGAGAAACGAGTGCGTGATTACGCAAAAAAATCAGGAGGTGATGAGGGGATTGCCTTGGCTACCTTGGTGGAAACCATGAGTGATCGGCTCTTTTTTACGGTTATCAGCGTTACCGATGAGTTAAATGCATATAAGGTATTTGAAACTTTAAATGCTCGTGGTGTGCGTCTTTCATCGACTGATCTACTGAAAAACTATCTGTTCTCAGTGTTGCATCGTGATAATGAGCATGTGCATGAAATGAAAGTGTTGGAAGACCGTTGGGAGGCGATGGTAACTCGACTGGGCGGTGAGAGCTTTCCAGATTTTCTGCGTATTCACTGGATTAGTCGGCGATCTTTTGTCCGGCAGTCTGAGTTGTTTAAAACCATTCGCGCTAAAGTAACCCATCGTGAGGCAGTATTTCAATTGCTGCGCGATATGGAAGAAGATATGGATACTTATTTAGCGCTTACCCATCCAGAAGTATCTCAATGGCATCCTGATTTAAAGGGTTATGCCCAAAACTTGCGCATGTTTAGTGTAAGACAGCCTTTCCCCTTACTTTTTGCAGCTTATAGGAAACTGCCAAACGCTGACTTTGCCAGTTTGCTAAGGAGTTGCCTTATGATTTCATTTCGCTACAACGTCATTGGTAGTCAGCCAACCAATGAACAAGAGCGGGTTTATTATGCGGTTGCCCAAAAAATAGCTAATGGTGAAATTCTGACCGTTAATGCGGCACTCGACGGCTTAAAAGCCGTTTATCCAAACGACGATACCTTTAAAGTCGCTTTTGCCGAAAAAGCAATCCGTACGACAAACTCGCGCAATTTGCGTATTGTGCGCTATATTTTTTGTGCATTGGAAAAGCAAGCCAGCGGCAATGATTATGATTTTGAGAGCGACAGTTTTAACATAGAGCATGTGCTTCCTCAAAACCCTGAGTCAGGTTGGGACGCTTTTACTGATGAAGAAGCTGATGCGATGGTTTATAGATTGGGTAACATGACATTGCTTGCAAAAAAATCGAATAAGAACCTTGGCAATGACGGCTTCGATATTAAAAAACCGGTACTCGCAGAAAGTCAGTTTGAATTGACTAGAACAATAGCAGAAGACAATGCGGATTGGACGCCTGAGCGAATAGCTGCACGTCAGAAAATATTAGCTAAATTAGCCACATCTATTTGGCGTATTGCTCAGTTATCATAATCACAAAAATAGTCACGCGGTGAATTAGAGGAAGGTTTGTATATGTTTAAAATTAGCTTTGAAAGTTTGGGCGCGATAGAGTTTGGTGAAATAGATATAGCGCAACTGACGATAATTTGTGGAGAAAATAACACCGGAAAGACCTACGTAACCTATTTAGTGTATTGCCTCTTAAAAACATGGAAGCATTTTGTGGACATAAATTTGAAAACCGTGCTGAGAGAGTTACAAAAAAATGGCACAGCTAAAATTGATTTAAGAACAGTCGTCATTGAACCTTGGGGTGATATAAGTACTCAAGCAATTAATAAGTTTGAAAACCAGTTTCCGGAAATGCTGGCCTCCAACAGTACGTTATTCAATAAATTTAAACTTAATGTGGATATGACTTTAGGAGAGAAATGGTATGAGCAAGAGTACAAAAATGAACTTCGTAGTAATAAAGGTAAATTGCTTATCACAATTATTAAACCAGAAAACTCAAGCATCATTGAATTTGCTGCACCCAATTCAGAGGACGTAACACTTCATGGGCTAGGTAATTTCATTGAGGAAAAAATAGTAGAGTTAATATTTAACGAGAGTATTCCAAATGTGTTTATTGCCAGTACAGAAAGAACAGGGGCAACAATTTTTAGAAAGCAATTAAATTTAGCAACAACAAACTTAGTCGATTTACTTAGCCAAGTTCATATGCAAGGAGCGGATAGCCTTACTCCTCATCAACTTTTTGAAACAGTCTACGGCAAAAGAGATTACTCATTAGCGGTAAAGCATAATGTTGATTTTATAAATCAGTTACCTAATACCAATGCAGAAGAAGGAGATCTTTTGAAAAGTGCACCTACCTTGCTAGAACGATTTGAGCAGATAGTCGGTGGAACTTACGTTACAAACAATGAAGGCATTACCCACTTTAAACCTAAAGGCTCAAAGTTAAGACTTGGGTTAGCTGAGGCATCAAGTTCAGTTCGTTCACTTTTAATTATCTGGTATTGGCTAAAGTTTTTTGCAAAAAAAGGCGATATGTTAATGCTAGATGAACCCGAACTTAATTTACATCCAGCTAATCAACGTAGACTGGCGAGATTTATTGCCGCCTTAATTAATGAGGGTGTAAAAGTTTTTATAACTACGCACAGTGACTATATTGTAAAAGAATTCAATACCCTGATCATGCTGAATCAAGATTCACCTAAAATAGCAGATATTCTTAATACCCTTCAGGACTATTCTTTAGAAGATAAATTGAACGCGAGTTGTGTAGCCGTTTATATGGCAAAAGAAGAGAATATCTTGCGTCCAGGAGGCAAAAGGAAAATAAAAACCAGGACGCTAGTCAAAGCCGAAATTAGTTCAACACTTGGGATTGAAGCGATTAGTTTTGATGAAACCATAGATGACATGAATGCAATCCAAGAGAAGATATATTATGGCCTTAACTAATGGGTTAGAGGCTATAAAAAAATTACTTAGTTGTGTTCAAGCAGACGGCTCTCAGGTTTCTCATGTTATTGTTGAAGAAAAAGATATAAAAGCGAAATTAAAAAAACTAACTATCTCAGAATTGGGGTCTAACATATTAGTGCTTGCTACTGATGAAGGCAGGAAGCGAAACAATAGCGTCTGTATGTCTCCACTATTTGCGGATGATGGCGAATATGATCAAAACAGAGCCTGTGATGTAGTCTTCATTAAAATGTCAGAACAAGGTTATCATATTTGTTATGTTGAATTAAAGTCAGACACCCCCAGTGGCTATGAAGGTCAATTTATAAGCACTAAATGTTTTATGGATTATGTCATTTCCTTATCTGAACATTTATGTGCACAGCCTATTACTATTTCTCGTGAACGTTACGTTGTGTTTCATACTGATTCTAAAGATGCTAAACGACGTGGTGTAAAAAATAAAACTCACTTTAGGCCAAACGATGCGAATTCTCCTTCTTCACCAAAGAAATTTTGCGTTCATAATGGTGATACGGTGCGCTTTACGGAGTTTTTTTAATGAGTAAAACCAAACTGGAACTGACTTGGATAGGCAAGGACAAACGCCCTAAGCTGGAACCGCGTATCTTATTAGAAGACCCCAGCTTGTCGTATCATGCAAAACAGCGGGTTAATGAGTGTGACCAGTTCGATAATAAGTTGATATTTGGTGATAATCTGCTGGCGTTAAAGGCGTTGGAACAAGATCTCTTTAGTAAAGAGCCATGAGACTTTTAACGGGGAGAGAAAACTAATGAAAGCAACTGAATTGCAACGGGCTAAAAATCCTGACTTGATTGCCTCTGTTACTGCCATTAAAGTGGATGCACCGCACCCCGATAGTTTAGCCGATGAATTAGCGGCGATGGCAAATGCTAATGGCGGCACTTTAATCTTAGGCGTGGACGATAGTAAAGCCGTTATAGGTATCGCTTATGATGCTTTAGATGCCGTTGAAAAATGGTTAGCTGAGTTATGTCAAAACAAGATTGATCCCCCTTTGGATATTATGACGCAACACATTGAATTGCCGGATAGTGCAGGGCAATTACAGCCAGTGATTATCGTGCGAGTATTACGTAGTTTAATGGTGCACAAAAGTCCGAATGGTTATTTTAAACGAGTGGCTCATGCCAAGCGAGAAATGAAACCCGTTGTCTTAGCTAGATTGTTTCAACAGCGTAGTCAGTCGCGTTTAATGCGGTTTGAAGAATTAGCCGTGCCCAATACTCAGCTTGCTGATGCGGATGCCTTGTTAATGCGAAACTTTTTAAAAGCTAACGAAGGTGAGCCTGGTCTACAAATGCGCCGCTTGCACTTAAGCGCAGACGATGAGGGTGAATCTCGTTTAAGTGTTGCAGGGGTCTTGTTGTGTACCTTAAAACCGACCCAATGGTTTCATTCCGCTTATATTCAAGCCGTTGCCTACAGTGGTTTGAGTAATGATCCACAAGATCAAGTGGACGCTAAAGACTTTGAAGGGCCTTTGGATAGGCAAATCTGGGATGCCTTTGATTTTGTACGTTTGAATATGAAGGTACCCGCTCGAAAGGTGTTAGGGCGTATTGATTACCCGCAATATAGTTTACGTGCCGTATTTGAAGCCGTGGTGAATGCGGTGGTGCATCGGGATTATTCGGTGAGTAATGGCCGCATTCGCTTACATTTATTTGCGGACAGATTAGAGATATATTCACCGGGTGCTCTGCCTAATTCAATGACGGTTGAAACCATGCAAATGATGTCCATGCCCCGTAATGAAGTCTTATCAAGTTTATTTTCGCGATATTATCCCGTTCGTGATTCAGGCTTAGGGCGAGAATATTTGATGGATAGACGCGGCTCGGGGGTGGATGTGATTCTCGCAGAAAGTGAGAAACTATCCGGGAAAAAGCCGGTGTATGAAAATATTGCCGATATGGAATTAAAACTAACCTTGTATGCCGCCCGTTTACCCGATCAGGAGCACGATCTATGAGTCAGCGTATCGTGCAGATTATCTCAGGGCGTTTAAGTTTACGATCACCCCAACGCGAATCATTAGAGTCCTTACAAAAAGCAATTGCTGCCACGCCAGATATACTCCATCCCAATCGCGATGTCCCAGCATTATTAGAGATTTTAAAAACCGAGTTTCCAACGCTTTCTGATTTTGAACGTGACTTTCCGTCGCTGTGTTTTGCTCTCGCAACCGGTGTGGGTAAAACGCGCTTGATGGGTGCCTTTATCAGTTATCTGCATTTAGCGCACGGTATTTCTAACTTTTTTGTCTTGGCACCCAACCTGACGATATACAACAAACTCATTGCTGACTTTACGCCCAATACTAAAAAGTACGTGTTTAGGGGTATTGCTGAATTTGCGGTTAATACTCCTAAAATTGTGACCGGTGATGACTACGAAGTCAAAGCTATAGCCAAGACAATAGACAACAATCGTGAAATGCCATCACCCATATACGAAACAGGAAACTTTTTTTCTTTCCCTAAGTCCACATAAATCATGGATGCATTAGAAACACGTATCGCTGTAATGGATGAAATTTCTGGCACAATGCTACGCATAACTTCCAACACATCATTAACATTATTATTAATGTCTATACGCCCTAATCTTTCTGAGTCTTCATTTTGATTTGAAATTTGGCGTGAGGAAAAATAGGCTGTTGGAATGGGTTTATAAGGAGAAGTATGTTCTACGTTTAAGCTAAAACCACCATTCTGTTCCAGATAGATACCGCTTTTTTCTGATATAGACTTTTCATCAGTAAATTTTAAATAAAGCACATCTGCTATAGAAACGGATGTGTTTTGAATGCTGTTAAAAGGGAGTGGTCCAACTGGAATATTACGCTTCACATTTTTTTGAACCTCAATTTCCAGTTTTTTTGTTTTACCTTTAAATTTTGAGTTAATTTCAATCTTTTTTGTTAAATCAAAATCATTAAAAACCGGAGCCCACATGAACTCTGGCTCTGTTGGGATTACGTTAACCCCTCTTGATATTGAGTGTTGAATAACTATGTTAGGATCCATTCTTTTAAAAAGCATAGACATTGCTTCCATCAATGAAGATTTTCCACAATTATTTTTTCCACCAATAATTGTCAACTTACTTAGCTTGTCAATCTTCAATTGCTTTATGCCTTTGAAGTTTTTTATTAATATACTGTCAAGCATATTCATTCCTTTAAAGAATTGGACTAGTTTGATACCGTTTATATTTACAGTTTAGCTTCTGATTTAAAAATATCGGGTAATGCTTGATCTACTTTGCCCTACAAACTTTTTCTAAACGCAAACCTTACAAACAACTCGAAGCCAGTCTGCAAAAAGATATTAAAGCCTTCTTTGGCGACTATAAAAACGCCCTCGTCTGTGCCACCACGCTCTTATATCAAATCAGTCATACCGAATTAATTAGCGCCGCTTGTTTAAAAGCTACAGAAAACGGCTTAGGTTATTTAGATGCAGAAGGCGCTTTAATACTACACAGTTCTTTAGTAGAACAACTGCCAGCCCTATTGCGTATTTATATCGGTTGCTCTACGGTCTTATACGGTGATATTGAACAAACTGACTTAATCAAAATACACAGTCAATCCGGTAAACTGAGCTTGATGCGCTATGATGATTTTGATCACAATCCCTTACCCCGCTTAATAGAACGGATCAAAATTAACCTGCGTGAACAATTATTCGACCTGTATCAATACGGTGATGAGTATGAGCCCACTTATCTATACTTAAAATCACGCTATATTAATGAAGACCACCCGAACTATGCCGAACAATTACACTTTGATGAACAACTCAGTGCTCTTAATTTATTCGACTTTAACAATCACGACCCCAAACCTCAAGCCTTTAGAGACGCGCTTAATAAGGCCCGTTGGGAAATCAACGGTTTTAACCTAAGACGAAGCCAAACCCTTCCTGATCTTGATAGCCCTTGTGGACAACATCTAAGCTACAGACAGATCATTGAATGTGGTGACACCCAAGCTAAAACCGGTTTATCAAACTGCCCTAAACAACCGGATAGCTATACCGCCTTATATGACCTTAGCCAGCCATGTTTTAGATCCGGTGATTGATTACTTTGGCATGATTAAACTGACTTATGGTTTCTGTTCTCATGACTTAGGCAAGCATATAAAAGGACGTGTAGCACCTAAATTAGATCAACATGCCGCACACGAAACGAACAGTAAAAAGACGCTGATCTGTCCACGCTTAGGTGCTGCCATTGACTTTATTGTTGAAGATGAAAACATGCGAGAAGTTGCAGATTGGGTCGCAGAAAATACCCCCTTTGATCGGTTATATTTTTATGGAGAAGATAGACCCATTCATGTGAGTTATGGGCCGGAGCAAAAAGGGGAATATATTGATTTAGTGATGACTGTGAGTGGGAAGCAAGTGCCTAAGGTTAGGAAATATATTAAATTGGAGTAAACGCGAATGAATGAGAAAGAATTAAGATAGTGGAGGGAAAACAATTCATACAAATTTTTATTCAGCGGTGCCAGGAAATCTAACTACGGTTTCGTTAGTCCTAATCTCTAATAATCCTTTTTCCGAAATACGAATTTGGATATGTCCCATTTTATCATTTATCGTTTTACGCTCTTTTACTATTGCACGTAGCTCTCTTTCTACCATGCTATCCCTCTTAACCCTTTTATTAGATCGAGGATCACGAGTAATCAAAAACTCAGAAGTTGCACCTTGAATATGATCCGAATGCCAATGAGAGATAAGAATACCAACTACCTGAGTACTAGCATCAACGCCTATATCTTTAAAATATTGTAGTGCTATTGGCTGTTTCGTTTTTGGACAAAGACAACTATCTATAACAAACCATCTGCCTTGGCCGATATGAAGAACAATACATTCGCCAATACCGGGCCCAAATATTGATATTTCACCGATATGATTATCAGGTGCGTCGTATTCAATTGGCAAGGAAGAACTCAGCGTAATCCTCCGCTAATTTATCTGCTTCTTCAATTTCTCTTTTTGTCCATTGCGGTAAGCGACGAAAACGAATAATTGAAATTCTTTCTTTACTGTATTTTATACCTTGCCTATAACCAATATACCAATAAAATAATGCACCAGGTTGAATTAAGTTTTGATCGTTGTTATCTATCTCATCCCTAGATAACACTACAATTTCATTAGGATTATCACAATTTGTTAAATCCTCTAAGCGAACTGTTAGTTCTTCATCATCAACCGCGATGACAACACCGCTCCATTTTTGCTTAATATCTTCTCTAAATTTGCTACTTTTAGCTACGACATAATCTTTTTTAATACTTCGAGGCCTAATTTCAGGGTCCTTAATAGAAAAAGAATTAGTGCCAGATTTAGGCATCCTTCATTTACCGGTTTACACTTTATGCAATTCTTGGCTTTATA
>Ga0118677_10002543_pt2 | contig 26841 bp, 21 predicted proteins | sample AliMusrvi5mmetaG_FD_86154 | JGI IMG/M metagenome (GOLD analysis project Ga0118677, IMG submission 86154) | reverse complement strand
CCTTCTGTGTTTCCTGCTCCTGTACCTTGGCAGCGGCGGCACGCGCCTCTTCAATCATCTTGCTGGCCTGTTGGCCTGCCTGAACCATGATTTCCTGCGTCTTGGTCTGGGTGTTGGCCAGCTCTTGTTTGATCTTCTCGGCGTTATCCAGGCTTTCTTTAATGCGCTGCTTGCGCTCGGCCAACACCGTCAGGATCGGCTTATACGCAAACCGGTGGAGCAGGAATGCGACGATGGCAAAACTGATGCACTGAGCCGCGAAATGCGGCACGTCCACCCCGAACCGCTTGGCGGTGTCGAGACCTATCTGGGACATGTCAGAACCAATACTACCGAAGAAAACGGGCGATTGCATAATCTTAAGTCGCCAGGCGCGGAGCCGATTGGGCCCCGCGCCCGGGTATTACTTCACGAGGAAGATGGCGTAGAACACGATGGCCTCCGCGAAGGCAATCGCGAGGATCGCCTGCACCAGAATCTTGGTCGAAGCGCCGGGATTGCGTCCCACCGCTTCGGAAGCCTTCATGCCAATGAATCCCACGCCGATGGCCGCGCCAAGCGCCGCCAGGCCGACGGTGAGATTTCCCGACAGTCCCTCTGCCAACATAGGCATTAACATATATGTATTAACCTTTCTGTTGCTCAACGGCTCCCGCGATTGAACACGGTCAAGCCGTTGAAATTAATGAAACTCAGTGTGCGGCTCCTCCTGGCTCTTCCTCGTGCATGCAGATCAGCATCGTGAACACGGCGGTGAGCAGCATAAATACCAGCGCCTGCACCAGACCTACTAGCAATTCCATGAAATAGAACGGGATCGGCAGCAGCCAGCCATACCCGGGGACGAGCCTGGACATGGATTCCAGCATGTTCTCGCCTGCGAAAATATTACCGTACAGACGGAAGCTGAGAGAGATTGGTCGAAATAGGATGGATAGCACCTCGAGGAAGCCGACCAGGAAGAATACGACGATCATCAGCACCTTCAAAAGGCCAGTGGTGTCGCCCTTGGGACCGAAGAGGTCAAGAAACATCCCTTTAATGCCCACGCACTGAATAGCCCAAACGACCCAGCACGCAAAGAAAATCATGGCCATGGCGAACGTCATGTTCAGATCAGCGTTGCCACCGCGGAGCAGCGGTCGGGAGACCTCGAATCCATGCGGGCCCGGGACTCCCCAGCCTATCGTTCCAACTCCCGGAATGAGCCCGAACCAATTGGTGAACAGGATGAAGATGAAGACAGTGGCAAAGAACCAGAACGTCCTTTTCACCAGGCTGGAGCCGATGATGCCTTCCAGAAACTCGTAAAGCGTTTCCACTAGCCATTCCAGGAAGTTCTGGGCGCCGGATGGAGCAAGCTGCATCTTCCGCGTGGCGTATCGGGCAAAGAGAATGAGGCTGAGCCCAACCGTCCAGGTTACAACCATGGAACTGGTAACAAAGGAAGACCCGGTGCTGCCGATCCTGAGGGCATCGGGGCTCAACCCATGCTCTTCATGTTTGCCAGCATCAGCCTGAGCCGCAGCTCCGGTCGTCGGAGTCGCCGCTCCAGGTTCGGAGCAGAGTCCCGGCAGCGGCGAGCCCGCCACCCAAAATGACATTAGTATAATTCTGATTAATCGCATTCGCACTAAACATTGCGGCCCGGACACACCCTGCACCCTCGGTCAAAAGACCGCTTCTCGGCCGGAAGCCCGCAAAGAGTGCCTTATCGCCCCGCTGGTTTCAAGGGTTTTTTCTTCTACGGATCGCTAACAATTTCGCCCACAAAACCACGAGGATTAGCATCACCCCCAGCGCACAAACGATAGCCGCGCCAATGGGCAGGTCCACTTTGGCGGTTATGAATAGACTCACCACGCTGGCCCCTGTTGCTATCCCCCAGCCGACGGCAAACCTCGCAGGAATCGAGTTTACCAAGTAGGTTGCACATACAGCAGGCACAACCAGGTACGAGAATACGAGCAAAACGCCGCCAATATGCACAAAGCTCGTTACTACCAGGCCGAATAGCATGTAGAACCAGAAATCCCACCAGCGCACGTTCAGGCCGCTTTCTTCCGCTTGCTTCGGGTTGGCGGAGATGGCAAGGAACTTCTTCCGAAACAAGAAATGGACGATCCCCAGGACCACATATAAACCAAACGTTTTAGTCACTTCGATCGGCGGAACCACCAGCAACTCGCCAACCATTGACCGCTGCAGTTCCTCATGCCCCCCCGCGCTCTTACTCAAAGCCAGTATCGCAGCCGCTGCCGCGACGACATACACGATCCCAATCAACGCTTCCTGCGGCACCCGTTGATCCCGACCGCGGGTGAAGGTCAACACCACAGCGCCGGTGAACGTAAACACCTGTGAGAAAGCAAAGCTCTGCCAATCGTGGACATCGTAGCCCGCGAGCATCGAAACGCAGGTGCCGAAGGCCGCAGTCTGGGCCAGCGCAAGGTCCACGAAAATCACCCCCCTCTGCACGATGTGAAGCCCCAGGTAAACCAGCAGCCACGGCAATATCAGGCTCGCGATCAGCGGCCACTTCATCAACAACAGGAGTTCCATAAGATGATGTAGGAAGGACTTCCGCGCTGTCACTTCCCTGCCAGGGCCTTGGCCACGGCATTAACCAGGTAGTCCATCAGGTCGATGTAACCCCCTTCGGAGCCCTTAACTCCACCCGGGAATTGCGTCACATCCACCACGGTCGCCGCCGTCCTGGCGGCCACTGTTTCGGCCGTCCTCCGATCCAGGTAAGGATCCACCAGGATGACATGGACTTTTTCTGTTTTCATTCTCATGATGACCGCTGCCATGTGCTTGGGGGTCGGCGGTACGCCAGGTTTGGGTTCAAGGAATATATCGATGTTCAGTCCGAAGCGCTCGCCGAAGTATAGCCAGGAGTTGTGGTAGGCCACCACCTGTTGGCCCTTGAACGGCTCGAGTTTCTTCTGCCACTCCAGGAGTTTTGCCTCGAGCACCTCCGTGAACTTCTTCAGGTTCCCTCGATACGCATCAGCGGATTTCGCGTCCAGGCTGCAGAAGGCTGTGGCGATGTTCTGTGCGACGATCTTCGCGTTGACAGGGTCCACTAGGAAGTGAGGGTTGCCCGCCGCGTGGATGTCGCCCCTGGACCGATCGAGCGTGGTGGGAACTTCCCTTAATGGGACCCCCTGAGAACAGATCACGTGGCCTGGCGCGCCTGCGGCCAGCTTCGAATTGCGGGACTCGTCCAGCAACCGGGGCAGCCAGCCGATCTCCAGTTCCGCTCCCCCCTCGATCAGCACATCTGCCCGGTTCAGCTTTAGGATCAGGCTGGGCTTGGCGTCAACAAAGTGAGGGTCCTCCGTCGGCTTCGCCAGCGCCGTGAGATCGATATGGTCGCCCCCGATCTCCCTAGCTATGGACGCCAGGTCCGGCGTCGTGGCCACAACGTTCAATTTCGCTTGCGCCGGGGCTCCCATCACGACCAGCGCTACCAGACTCAACCATAGGTTCTTCACGCTTCTCTTCCTTTCGTAGCTCGGACTTCGGATTTCATATTTCAGGATTGCCCTCAGAACTTGTGTGCCCCATGCGCCCCCAGCAGGAACTCGAACTGCAGCCACACGGAATGTTCCACGCCGAACAACGCACCATGATCATAATTGTACTGCAGCCGTATCTTGGAGAACTCGCTGGGATAAAACGTCAGGTCAGGCGAAAACCGCGTCCGTTCATTTCGATAAACATCGTAGGGGTCGTATTCGCCGTGGTTGCCGCTGGCGTATTCGCCGCGCAGCCCCGCCATCCATCGCGGCCGGAAGCCCCATAGCACTTGGGAGTAGAAGCCCCAGTCACGCAGCCCCTCGGCGGTGAGGGAAGCAGATGGGTCCGCGCCTGCGTTGAAACGCTGATACAGCGCTTCCGTTTGCCAGGAGACGAAGGGAAAGCCGGCCTGCGCGTTCGCGGGCTTCCATTTCCAGTAAATGTCCGCCCCGTAAACTTGCGAGCGCAGGTCCGTTCCCGTCTCATTGGGGCCGAACGCCGCAGAGGCGCCCACCACGAGCGTCTGCTGGTCCGTCAAATCAAACGAGGACGCGATTCGTGGCACGTACAACAATTCGCCTGGGCTGCTCAAGGTAAGATCGGTTGTGGCGCGGCCATGAACCCGGAGCACACCATTCGTGTCGGGCTGACCGGGATTGCGAAAGCTGAAAGCCGTGCTGCCCTGCCCGTTGAACACGCCGAGGAAAGCTTCGGTATAAAACGGCGTGGGTGCCAGCCATGAAAGTTGCCCGCCGACGTTCCGCAATCCATCCGGCCCGAACGTGCGGGTCAGAATGATCGGATCATCCACAAATGCCCATTGGTGCGGATGCTGAGCATTCTGACGTCCGAAGGCAGCATAGAACTGGCCGGCCTTGGCCTGGAAGTTCGCCGGCAGGGACATGGTCTGGGCGTATGCCTCTTCCAACTCAATGCTCGTCTCGTTGTTATGGTCAAGCTTCAGCACAATGTTGGCGAACCCTTTGAAATATGGGTCCACCGCTCCATCCAGGGCGATTTCCGCATTCGGCAGTGAAAAGCCACGGGTCATGGGATCGTGATCGCCCAGTTCCAGGAACTGGGAAGGGTCGGGAGCAGTTGAGCCGCCGACGTCCATCAGCGCATCGAAACTGATGTTCATGTAGGCCGAGCCTGCGCGTGCCACCGTCAGCGGCTGCGTTGGCGACCAGGCAGCGGATGGGGCCGGCGTGGTAGGGGGGGCAGCGGCGGTGGGCTGATTCTTTTGAAGCTCGGTTGCCAGCTCCTGCTCCAGTTTCTTTTTGTCCGCTTCGGCGGCTTGCTCTTTCGTCAGGTTGTCCATTTTCTTCGTCAGAGCCTCAATTTGCTGGTGCTGCTCACGCTGCATCCGTTCGAAATTCTCCTGCAACTGCCGCAGTTGCCGTCTCAGATCTTCCACTTCGTTGGTCGCTTGCCCACTCGCCTGCGAGACGCAACCCCAGACCATAAGGACCAGAACCGCGAGTGCTGCTGCGAGGTTGCTATGCAGGGGTGTTCTGACCTGCTGCACCCGCGTCAACTTCTTGCGATCGGCAGGCGCGCTAGGCCACGCAGCCACCACGGCTCGCGTGTGAACCGTCAATCCAGACTCCGTGTTTCCTGCGTTGCCTTCCGAGATTGCTTTAAACCGCCAAGTTATTATTCCAGCTTTCATTTTCACTCCCCAAGTGCCGTCCCCCGCATGAGCGGAGGTCGGCAAGGTTTCCTAAAACTGCAGACCGATCCCGAAGCAGTCAGGTCAGAGGGGGGGCGCGGCTGGGTGAAGCGCGATAATCGAAACCGTAAAAGGGGGCCGCGTGAACCAGGTAAAGAACCCAGAAACAACTCAGAACGAGCAGGGTAAGAATGAGCGCCACGGCCGCCACGCTGACCTGTCCTTTGACTAGTGAACAGGCCAGGCAGGAGTGGTCGTTCCCGGCGCCATCACTATGGAGGAATTCATGGAGCGTGTGACTAACCGAGAAGGCCATCGCAACCATCAACAAGACCGCCAAGGCGCCACTGAGTGCCGAGTTCGGCAGATAGCTGTTCTTGGTAAGTGTTCTTCCCGGTTGCACGATAACACCGGCAATCAAGCACACTCACCCTCTCCACGCAAGCTGCATTCAACGAAGACTCCGCCGTTGGCAACTACCTGTTTCATGCCTCGGCCCGGATTAGCCAATAAGCCCGCCAAACTCAATGGCCAGCCGTTGGAGTGCTCCTGGATCACCCATGAAGAGGTTGTCCACGGCGGCAAGCTCGAGTTCGTGATGGAAATCCAGCCCAACAAAGCCTGAGGCCACTAATCTCTAACCTAGGGCACGGTTATCACATCAATTCGCTTCAAGTCATTTACGCCGAGCTGGAGTAGGGCGGCGATGCTATAGAGCTTGAAGTTGGGTCTCACCGTCGGGCAGTTGGCGAGTTGGCGCTGGCGGTCCAGTTCCTTGATAGAAAGCACGTCCAGCGCGACAGGGTCACGGCTGAAGCGCAGTTGATTCAAGGTCGCCGAGTAATGAAGCAGACCGCGATCGCCGCCCTCGTACTGGCAAATCAACGCGTCGGTGATGTTGAGCACGACGTGGTCGCTAAGCGCCGGCAAGCTGTAAATCTCGGGGATCGCCGTGGCCAGGGCCTCAGGGCCGGATTCGAAGCGAATGAGGTTATCCACGCTCCCCATGGCCAGGCCGTAGAGGTTGCCGGAAACAGCGGCTTCGTTATGGTTGAGCAGCGGGGTGATATTGATGATCTTCGTTATCTCTCGGCTGAGCAGTTTGGAGACAAAGGACTTCCGCCCAACGCCCTCGCCTTTTCTGCCGAATTCGAGGTCGCCCCAGACCAAGTTGCCGAGGACCGGGCTGTCGGGGTTATAGAAGGCCTGTTCGTCCCAGCCTGTGTGCACGCTTCCTTCCACTCGGATGCCGTAGCGATCGGAAAGGTCAAAGAAGCCAGCGAGTCGCAGGTCAGCAATTTGCCGGTCCCACACGATGATGTGCTTGGCCGGTAGACCGGCGGCAAGCAAACCTTCGACGACGGCCTCTACGACCGCTGGGCGGGTGCCGCTGTGCGGGCCCGGGGCCGAAAAGACCTTCAGGCCCACGACGTCTTGGGTCGAAACGAGACTGCGCCAGGCCTCGGGAACGGTGGGCTGCTTGGTCAGGTTGGTAATCGCCCGATCAACCATCGCCCGTACACGCTCCAGGTTTGGGCGGAAAGCATCAGTCGCATTTGGGTCCTGCGCGATCACAACATAGGCATGTGGGCCGCGGTCGCCCAGTAACAATGGGTCGGCAGCCTGCGTCATCGGTGCGCAGAGACCGGCTAGACCGACGATAAGCGCCGCGAGCAGCGAGCCGCGCCCATGGCGCGCGCTCGCCAAGAGCTCCGAAAACCGGCTGCAAGTAAGTGGTGCGTTTCTTGACACTTCAGAACGCAGATGCTACCACGAACCAAGATGTTGACCATCAAAAATCGGGTGGGGTACGGTCTTGTTGGCCGACGCTTGCAGGTGTCGTTTGGCCGGTTCAGCCCGTTCGGCTTCATTTTCTTCCTGGCGTTCCTCTCTGCCTGCACCCCTGCGGGCCCGCGCGCTCTGCTCGATGGCAAACGGCTGATTGACCAGGGGAAGTACCAGCAGGCGATCCAGAAATTGGAGAAGGCTACCTCGTTGCTTGGCGGCACGAACGCGCTGGCGTGGAATTATCTCGGAGTTGCTTACCAGTGCGCTGGCGCGGATACGGAAGCCGATCGGGCCTACCAACGAGCGTGGGCGCTCAACCATGACTTCAGCGAGGTCCGCTTCAATCTTGGCTGCCTCTGGCTGGGGCAAAACAGGCTCGATGCGGCCAGAGCGGAATTCACCGTGTACACAGCGCTCCGTCCAAACGCTCCAGAGGGGTTCCTGAAACTCGGCATGACTCAGTTGCGCTCGCGGGAGCCCGGCGCGGCTGAGAAGAGCTTCAACGAGGCACTGCGGCTCAGCCCGCGAAACCCGGAAGCATTTAACGGGCTGGGCCTGGCACGTCTTCAGCGTGGCCGCGCGCCCGAAGCAGCGCAATATTTCGCGAGCGCCCTTGAACAGCAGCCTCGTTATGCTCCCGCCCTGCTGAACTTGGCGATCGTATCGCAGCAGTATCTCAGAGATCGCAAATTGGCGCTGCAAAAATACCGTGAATGCCTCGCGTTAAAGCCGCCCCCCGCCGATGCCACCACACTGGCTGCTATCGTGCGGCAACTCGAGCAGGAACTCAATCCCACGGCGGTGCAGGCAGCGACTAACGCAGTGGCCCAACCGAATCCGAGTGCAAACCCGGCCAAGCCGCCAGCGACCAACGCTACGCGAATCGTCGGTGCGCCGAAAGTGGAGCCGGTCATACAAGCGTCCAAATCGGATTCGAGTCATCCCCAGAAATCAGAATCCGCGTCCGATTTATTGAAACCTGCCGCTCCTGCGAACCCTGAGGTTATGAAGCGGTCGGAAGAAGTCTTGAGTACTCAGGCTCCAGTTCGTCCGTCGACTAAGGTGCCGTCCAGCCGCTACGCTTACGAATCGCCGCCCCAACCCGCCCCCGGGAACCGATCTGATGCCGAACTGTCGTTTGCCCGGGCTGCACTGGCTGAAAAGGCGCATCGGCTGCCGGAGGCTATCCAGGCCTACCGGTTGGCAGTGCGACAGGACCCCAGCCTCTTTCAGGCCCAATACAACCTCGGCCGGGTCGCTGCCGAAGCCGGTGACCTTCCGCTTGCCTTAAAGGCTTATGAAAACGCTTTGGCCATCAAGCCGACGTCGCCTGATGCGCGTTACAACTTCGCACTGGTACTTATGCAGTCTAATTACCTGAGTGACGCCGTCAATGAGTTGGAGAAGGTGGTGACCATTGATCCCAACCAAACGCGCGCGCATCTGGCGCTCGGCAAGATCTATTTGGAGCAGTTAAGGCAGCCGGCCAAAGCCCGGCAGCATTATATGAAGGTGTTGGAAGTTGAACCGCATCATCCCCAGGCGGGCACGATTCGCGCCTGGTTGGCGGCTAATCCTCCCTAGCCCGAACATCTCGCACTCTAGCGCCGGTCTCCGACCCGGCGTCTCCCAGCCATTTGGCCGACGCCGGGCCAGAGACCGCGCTCCAAGGCGAGGGTGACAAATCCAGGCTTGTTGGGCTTTCTGGCACAAAACTGGCTAACATTGTCCATAAATACTGCATCCCTTGTGGGATGCGAATGACGGGACATGAGCTCGAACCTTGAACAACTGCACTGTAATCTCTTCGATCTAGTGGTGATTGTGGTGCTGACCCTCGGCATTTTTCAAGGGCGCAAGCATGGGATGTCCGAGGAATTGTTGAGCCTTCTTAAATGGCTGGTCATTGTCTTCGGTTGCTGGGCGCTCTACCAGCCAGGCGGAGATTTGATCGCGCAATTCACGACATTGTTCGATCGGTTGTCCTGCTATCTCATAGCATACGTGGCTGGGGTGTTGTTGGTCTTTTTTCTATTTGCCGGCATCAAGCGTGCCCTGGGTGGCAAACTCCTGGGCAGCGACATTTTTGGACGCGCGGAGTATTATTTGGGCATGGGGTCGGGGTTGGTGCGGTCTAGCTGTATTCTGCTGGTGGCGCTGGCGCTCTTGAATGCCCGCTACTTTAGCCCGAACGAAGTCACGGCGCTGGATAAGTCCACGAATGAGGTTTATGGCAGCAATTTCTTTCCCACCCTGCACGGCATACAATCGGCCGTGTTCGACCTGTCGTTTACTGGTCCGCGGATCAAAGAATATCTAGGTTTCCTGCTCATCAAGCCAACGGAACCGGCGCAGAAGGAGTACCATCAGAAGGAGTTTGCCTACCCCTGAGGGTTAACCGGCGGCCCCGAGCGGGAGGCGAGACCGCTACCTTCGCTACCTGCCATTTACCACCGCTCCAAAAACTCTCGTCGAAAAGCGCTTTACAGGCCCAACCAGGGAACCTACAATGCATTGTCTATATTAAATGGAAGATTGATTGGCTGGATTGGAAAGTATGGAAGCGAAAGCGAAAACGATTGATGGTTTCAAACTGCACGAGCGGGATACCGGCTCGGCGGATGTCCAAATTGCCTTGCTCACGCAACGCATTAACCACCTTACCGAGCATTTACAAACAAACAAGAAGGACCACAGTTCTCGCCGCGGGCTGCTGGTGATGGTCGGCCAGCGCCGTCGTCTGCTGGATTATCTCCAGAACGTTGACGTCAGCCGCTACCAGGCAGTCACCAAGAAGCTCAAGCTGCGCAAGTAGCCCCAGCCCGGCCTCCCGAGGATCGCGACGGACAGTCGTGCCCTGGAGGCATTTGATTCGATCAGACCGGCAAACGCGAACGGTCTGGTCGTATGCCTTAACCATCGCGTAAGAGAAAGCTCCTTTGCCCCGGGTGATTTCGTTCAGTCCCGAATGGTTTCGGGATTCACTGAAGTTCCTCGGCGGCAATGGGGGAGTAGAACATTATGTCAGAAAAAGTCATTGCCCCTGTCGGGGACAAGCAACTCATTATTGAATCCGGAAAACTCGCCAAACAAGCCGATGGTGCCGTAACCGTCCAACTGGGCGAAACCGTGGTAATCGTCGCCGCGGTCGCCGCCACCAAAGCCAAGGAGGGCCAGGAGTTCTTTCCGCTAACAGTGGATTACCGGGAGAAGGCGGCCGCAGCCGGCAAATTCCCCGGCGGCTACTTCAAACGCGAAGGCCGCCCGACTGAAAAAGAAATCCTAACCTGTCGGCTTATTGACCGACCGATCCGTCCGCTTTTCCCCAAGGGATGGTACAACGAAGTCCAGGTCCAATGCATCGTCCTGAGCGCTGATGGAGAGAACGACCCTGATATGCTGGCGGTCGTGGGTGCCTCGATGGCCCTGATGCTCAGCGACATTCCGTGGGCTGGCCCGCTGGGCGCGGTTCGCGTTGGTCGAGTCGGCGGCCAATTTGTCGCCAACCCCACGCACGCCCAGATGCTCGAGAGCGACCTCGACCTGGTCTATGTCGGGAATGAGGCAGATATGGTGATGTACGAAGGCTCAGCCAAGGAGGTTAGCGAAGCCGACTTCAATGCCGCGCTCAAGTTCGGCCACGAGGCCATTCAGCCGGCGATTGCCGTGCAGAAGGATCTAGCGGCACGCGTTGGCAAGCCCAAGCGCCAGATCACGCTCAACGTGGTGCCCGAAGAGATTCTCAAGGAAGCGAAGGCCTTGGCGGGCGACCGCATCGTCGCGGCTCTGCTCACGCCGGGCAAACTGGCTCGCGAAGGCGCCGTCTCCGTCATTACGGAAGAGATCGGCAAGAAACTGGTCGAGAAGTTCGGCGCGGAGAAGGTGACCGAATTCGTTCTCAAGGACGCATTCTACTATATCCAGAAGGAGTCTGTGCGCGGCCTGATCATGAAGCAGGGCAAGCGCCTCGACGGGCGTGACTTCGAAACCGTCCGGCCCATCGCTAGCGAAGTGGGTATCCTACCGCGGGCGCACGGTTCAGCGATGTTCCAGCGTGGGGAAACCCAAGCGGTTACTCTCTGCACCCTCGGCACCGGCGAAGACGCCCAGGAGTTCGACTCCTACACCGGCGGCGCCAGCGAGAAGAAGTTCATCCTGCACTACAACTTCCCAAACTTCTCCGTCGGCGAAACCGGCCGCATAAGCGGTCCAGGCCGGCGGGAGATTGGCCACGGTGCGCTGGCTGAGCGTTCGCTCGAGCCCATGGTGCCTACCTTGACCTATCCCTATTCCATTCGCATTACCAGCGAGATCATGGAGTCCAACGGCTCTTCCTCGATGGCCTCGGTTTGCGGCGGCTGTCTGGCGCTCATGGACGCGGGTGTGCCGATGATTCGCCCCGTGGGCGGCGTCAGTATTGGCCTGTGCACTGAGCACGACGACCAAAACAAGATTACGAGTTACAAACTCCTAACCGATATCATCGGCTGGGAAGACGCGTTCTGCGACATGGACTGCAAGATTGCCGGGACCGAGAAGGGCATCACCGGCTTCCAGCTTGACCTGAAGCTGCCTGGTATTTCGCACAGCCTGATGGCCGAGACCGTGGAGAAGGCGCGCGTGGCCCGCCTGCACGTGCTGGCGGAGATGGCCAAGACTCTCGCCGCCCCGCGTACGGAGATCAGCAAATATGCCCCTCGGATCACGACGGTGCATATCAACCCGGAGAAGATCGGCCTGCTGATCGGCCCCGGCGGCAAGAACATCAAGAAGCTGGTCGAAGAGTCCGGCTGCGAAATCAACATCGAAGACGACGGCACGGTCAACATTTACTCGGTCTCCGCCGAGGGCATGAAGATCGCGGTGGACGCGATCGCGGGCATGACCGCCGAAGCCGAGATTGGGAAGATCTACCGCGGCAGAGTGGTCACCATCAAGGAGTTCGGTGCCTTCGTCGAGTTCCTGCCCGGTAAGGACGGCCTGGTGCACATCAGCGAGCTGGCCAACTTCCGCGTCAAGCAGACCGAGGACATCGTCAAGATGGGGGATGAAATCTGGGTCAAGTGCCTGGGCGTGGACGAAAAGGGACGCGTGCGCCTCTCGCGCAGAGCCGCCATGGCCGAGCGCGATCAGCAAATGGGCGTTGCGCCCGCTGAAGGCACTCAGGGAGGCGAAGCCGCCCCGGCAGCCGAAGGCGGCGATCCAGTCGAACGTCGCGACGGTGGAGAGAATCGCGGAGATCGGGGGGATCGAGGGGATCGCGGGCCACGGCGAGACCGTGGTGGCCGGGGTGATCGCCCTCAGAGTAGGTAGCCTACGCCAAAACGAACTTGAAGGCGAGCCGGTGACGGCTCGCCTGCTTTATTTCAGGGTTAACCCCGTAGCCGTCACCAGCAATAGAGTTCCGCGTGGAATCGGAGGGCAGGCCGGTTTCTCAATTGGTTTCAACCGAAGCTTGCCAGGTTTTGTTTTCAGAGCAGGGCGATGTGGCCTGGAGCGGCAGCGAAATCGCCACGCGCACCTTGCGGTCCGTCGTTATTTCAATAGACGGACTGCCTCCCAGTGCCAATGCTAACTGCCAGGCGGACGCCAAGGCTAATTCCGGCCCGCCACACCGTAATGTCCGAAGTGTGGCGGAGGCCTCGGTCAGCGATGTCAAGCGGAGGCGCAGGTTCTCCTCGCTACCGGACGACGAGAGAAGAAGCGACAGGAGCAATTCAGGGGAGCCGTTCTGCATCGTTTTGAATGATACCTGGACCTCGAGGCTTTCTGCGTGCCCAACTTCCGGCAGCGAAGCGGCCAGGAGGGTGATGAGCTGGTGAATGTGTCGAGGGCTGCCATGGGCGCATTCAGGGACCGGACCAACCAGGGAGACTTGGACTTTCGCGCCGATCTGGTCGGCATCTTTCCGGACGGTAGCCAGGGCGCATTCGATCACCTCGGTGCAATTGAAATCTGAGTGTTGAATGTCCGGGGGCTCGACTCGGAACTCGACGCGGTCCATGGCATCGATCCGTCCTTTGGTCCACCCATCCAGAGCGCTGACGACTTCCACAACAAGTCCTCGTTGTGCCACGGAGAGAGGCGTGTGGAGCAGAGTGGTAATCAGGCGCTTCCAACCTTCCACCATCTGACAGTCGACCTGAAGGCTCTCTTGGCTGATGTTGGTGCCGATGCGGGAGGCATCGAGGATGGCGTGGCGCAAGGCCCCGAGTTCCTGATCACGCGTCTGAATCGTCCGCGCGGCTTCCTGGGATTGGTTTCCCAATTCATCGATGCGCTTGGAGGCAATGTCATCTTGAGTGGCTAGCCGCTTGACTTGCTGCTCCAGCTCCGCCTGGGCTGACTGCATTCCCTTGATCCGTTCTTCGAGTTCGGTCTGTTGGGCGCGAGACCTTAATTGATGCGCTTGCAGTCGGTTCTGCGACGCTGTCAGCTCTTGCCGCAAAGGGCCCAATAGGGATTCCAGCTCACTGCGGCGTTTGTCAATCGCGCGCGCCTGCTGGACGGCACCTTCGTGACGACTGGTCTCTTTGGCCAGCATTTCCGTCAGCCGCGTGACTCGCCGCAAGAGGTCCAGGTGGGCTGCCTGTAATTCCTGGCTTAGGTCTGCAAACCCGCTTTGTTGGGAACTAGAGCTTTCCTGCCGTGCCGGCTCTTTCCCCTGATTGGGGCTCTCGACGGCCTCGTCGTCGACGCCTTGCCGTGGCTTAGCCTTGAAAAGGCGTCCGAGTGTATCATGCACGAACTGGCGGACCGCGCTCAGGACCCCCCTCCAGGTAGCACGGCTTGGGAGCTGGGCCACCTCACCGCCTCGTTGTTCGGCGTCTTGCGGACGCATGGTCTCGTCAGCCGGCGTCTCTGTGAGGAGGCCGCTCTTCTGCTGTAGAAGCGCCTGGGCCGCCTGCAGTTCCTTAATCTGTGCTTCCAACCTGGAGCGCTCGACGATGTGGTTCTCCTCTGCTGCCCGGAGTTGCCTTTTGACCTCCGACAATTGTTGTCGCAACCGCTCTTGCGCCTGCTTGTTTGTTGCTAGTTCAGCCTCTAGTTCGGCTCGGCGATTGCCGAGTTCGCCCGCTTGTCGCTCCGCACCTTCCCGACGCTTGGTCTCCTTAGCCAGCTCTTCGGTCAACTGCTTGACCTTCTGCTCGACAGGCGCCAGGACGGCCTGCAATTCCCGGGTACGCGCTTTCAGCTTGGCCTGTTCGGCAAGGTAATTCTCCTCCTGCGCCCGCTGTTGTTGTTGCGCCTCCTCCATTTGTTGCCGTGACTGTGCCTGGGCGTGTTGGTTCTCCGCCAATTGCAGGACATTCCTCATGTGCTGCTGTGCCTGCTGCCACTCTTGGCGCAACTGCGTCTCCACGTGGAGGTGCGTCTGAGTTTGCTGCAACTGTTGACCCAACTGTCCCAGTTGGGCTTCCAGTTCGCGCCGTCTCTGGTTGATCTCGCCCGCCTGCTCTTCAGCGCCTTGGCGACGCTTGCTCTCCTCGGCAAACGCCTCGGTCAATCGCTGGATCTGCTGCTCCGTCTCAGACTGGGCCGCCCGCAATTCCTGGGTCCGCGCCTGCAGCCTGGCCTGTTCAGCCACGGCGTTTTGCTCTTGTGCCTGCAGATGTCGTTGCGATGCCTCTAAGTCATGCCGCAAACGCGCCTGTGTCTGTTTGTTCTCCGCCAGTTCGGCTTCCAACTCGCCTCGTTGTTTTGCACTTTCGGAAGCCTCGAGTTCTCGCTGCAGCGTCTTCTCTGTCTGGTCGTTCTCCGCCAATGCGGCCTCGAGTTCGCCCCGGCACTGGGCATGTTCGGCGGCTTGTCGCATCACGGCCTCGCGTCGTTCGGTTTCAGCCGCCAGCGCTTTCTTAAGCCGGCTGACCTCCTCATCGAGCCTCGCCTGAGCCCCCTGCAATTCCCGGGTCCGCTCCTCCAGCTCGGATTGTTCGGCCCCAGGCGTCCAATCTTCAAGCTCAGACTCCTCGGCGACCTGACGATGCCGGAGTGCATGGAGTTTGTGCCGCGCCGCTTCGAGTTCGCCTTCCAGGGTTTCGCGGGCCTGCTGGCTTGCCGCCAGCGATGATTCGAACTCGATCAATCTTTTCGGATCGGCGGCGGTTTCCGCTTCCTGCTGGAAAGCGTCCTGGACCCGCTGGATTTCGCCCAACGCAGCCTCCAGTTCAGCTCGGCGTTCTGCGTTCTCGGCGATCTCTTGTTCGACGGCTTTGCGTCGTGTCGTTTCCTCCGTCAGAGCTTCCTTCAGGCGAATCAGCTTGTCGGCTACAAAATCCTGGACCGCCACCAAAGCTCGTCTCCGTCCAGAGAGGTTTAATGGTCCAGCTTTGCCGTCTTCTTCGGATGCCGGAGCTTGGAGTTGAGACTCCTCCAGCAACTGCTGAAACCACTGTTGTGACCGCTGGTTCTCTTCAATGGCCGTTTCCAGCTCGGTTCGGCGTTTTGCGTTCTCGGCTGCGTGTTGTTCGACCGCTTCCCGCCGTTTCGACTCTTCCGCCAAGGCCTGTTTTAGGTACTTGAGCTTGAGGTTAATGGCTGACTGGAGCGTGTGCAGCTTGTTCGGACCACTTTCGGGCCTGGGCTGCTCAGCTATCAGGTCAGGCTGTGACGCGGAGCTTTCGACGAGCGGTTCCTCTCTGGGGACCTGAGGTCGGGATGCGCTAAACAGCAAGACCGTGGTCTTGACGATTAGCTCAAGCGGAGAGATGGGTTTGGAAATGAGGTCAGCTCCTCCGCTCAGCACACTCTGCGCGTGGTTTTGAAAGTCAGTATCAGGCGTTACAAAGACGACCGGAGTGTTCTTGTGGTGAGGAAGGCAACGCAGTTCTTGGCACGCCTCGATGCCACTCATGCCCGGCATGTTGATGTCGAGGAGAATCAGGTCGAATTGGTTGTCGTTCAGCAGTTCGAAGGCTGCAGCCCCGTCCGTGGCACTGACAACGTCGTGCTTGGCCCGTCTCAATGCCACCTCATTCGCCATGATGCCTATCGCGTCGCTGTCTACGAGAAGTACCCTGGCCTTAGAAAAGGACTTAGCCGACCCAGTGTCTCCGCTGGTGAACAAACGGCCTAGACAGTCCACTGCCTTAGCCAGGGTTCGCATCGAAGAGGGAGACATTGAGGCTTCCGACTGCGACACACGCTCGAACAGCATGGCCTCCATGGCTGCGGTCAGTTGACCGATCCTCCCGAAACTCGCCAGGCCAGCCCGAGCACTCAGAAGGCGAACGCTCTGGTATACCCTCTCCAGGTGTTCTTTAGCTCCCTCCGTGCCGAGGAGTTCGGCGAATTGGAGGTAGTGTTGTCGGATGGAAGCGACCTCGGTACTCCCCTCCTCCATGAAGTCCTTCATCGCCGAGCGATCATCCTCGACCATGAATACAGTCTTAGGCTCAGTCGACGCTGTGATTGCTGCTTTATGGTGCACCAAAATGGGACACGGCCCGATCTGGCTGCTGCGGGCACAAATCCAAGTCCCACCAGCAAGATGATTGCCAACTATAAAGAGGGGGGTTCAACGCTGGTTTTTTCTAAGCAGGGAACTCTGAGGAATTCTGAGGCGGCTAAGGCGTCTCAATCGTGGCTAGACAATGCCTCATCGTGAAGCTGCCAGCAGGAGGGAATGCCTTGCCAGCCGGAGGATCGGGATCTCCAGCTTGCCGCGCCCGATCACCGAGGGCAGATCTGCCGCGAGACAGTTCAGGCCGGCCCATTTGAGCCGGCCCGCAAACAACGCCAGAGTCGTTTTGGGGGGAAAGCTAATACCCGATTCGGATCACAGTGGAGCGGCGAGCGTGACCCATTCCGAGCAGAGCCAATCCCAGCGCGCACCATTGCGACTGTGTTTCTATCCAAGGACCTCGGGTTGAACGACAAACAGGCCGGCTACTCCACGCCCTCTTGCGAGGCTGGTTAACCCAGGGAGCCCATCGGAAGGGCGAGAAGGTCGCTGGGCACTGACCCAATGTCCGTCAGATCACGAAGGGCAGGTGCATGCAGTGCTCTACAGGAGGCCATTTGCAGCAACCACTCGCAGCGCGAAACGCAGGCCAACGCCCAGTCAGGATCGCACGCAGACTCAGGGTTTTGTCCGTTTCACGACAACCCCAGCGGAGATGCTTGCCAAGCCCGCCTCAAACAGTACAGTGGGTGGCAAGCGTGATGGAAAAACTGGGCAATTTCCTCTTCCCTAAGAATCCGAAGAGGGTGCAGGAGCGGAAGCTGCAACTTCTCTTCTTCACCATCGCCTTGTGCACTCTCGCTTGTGCGCTGGTGGGGCTCATGTTCTATTTGCTCAACCAGCGCCCGACATACTAGTTCCAAGAAACAAAACCCTCCCCCCGCCGGTCGGCGAGGAGAGGGTGAGTGTGCGCCGTGTTCGTCGGCCGGAGAACCGGGCTTATGCGCCCATGCCGTCCTCGAAGGAGCCTGCGGCCATCGGGAAACAGAGGTTATCGCTCACGTATTTGATGCCATTGGCGCTGGTAGCGTCCAGGTCCCGATAGGCGCTCTCAGCCTCGACCACGAGCGGGGCGGTCTTACGGCCCATGATCTGGCAATAGCGCTGCGGGTAACCAGCATGGATCAGCAACTCGACGTAACGTGTCATGTTCAGGTCGCCTGAAGGGATGTCTACGAACTGCATCGCGCGTTTCTGCCAGCCCGATTCCATCTTCCGCAGGGGTTGGCCTTTGCGGATGACGAAGTTCTTTACATGGCAAGCGTAAATGCGGGGCGCGACCTTCAAGAACCGGGTCTCCCAATCTTCGCCTTCCCAGCAATGCGAAGGATCGGCATTCACTGTCAGGCATTTGTCCCCGTCACAAATCTCTACCAGCATGTTGAAGTCGTCGGCACACATCGCGGCAGTGCCTGGATGGATTTCGTGAGCGAGGAATGCGCCGAGCGAGTTGGCGTGCTTGCGAATCTTGGCTGTCTTCGTGACGAAGCGCTCTTTTCCTTCCTTCATAAAGTCATAATCGCCGCCTGCCCAGAAGCCCCACGGGTAGCCGGTTGCTACCTCCCACCCAAACGCCACGCCCCAGAACATCGGCACGATCTTAACCCCCAGCTCGGCGCACAGATCCAGCAGCCGCAGAATGTAATCCTCCGCCCACTTCTCGATGTCCGCCGGAGACTTCTTCGCTACGTCCGCCGGAATGAACGGCCGGATCGTCGGGCTGCCTGTCCAAGCCGTAGTATGCACCCAGAACGGGCAATGCGTGGAAACGCCATCGAGACTAAGCTTGGCTTTGGCAAACGCGTCCTTGATTTCCTTGGGGGACTTGAAGCCCTTATCGCTTTGAAGCATGTAGCAGGACGGCTGCGCGCCCGTGGCGCCCGACTTCCTGGCATAATCAAGGAACTGAGCTAGATTCTTGGCGCCGTGCTGCGCGCCTTCGATGCTGGGATGGAAACAGTTTTCGGCCATAATAGTTTGAGTGGTTAAATAAGTTTATTCATCTACCAACGGGCCAGAGAATTACCGGCGTGGCGGTCGAGCGCAACCTCAAAGTGCGGCGGTTTGCGACGTGTAGTAGCGCGAACGGGCAAGGGGGCCGAAGTCCGATGAAGTCGGCTGTCGCCCTGGAACGGGGCCTTTTGAAGAAGTCGAGCCGGCAGGCCCCGGCCTTTCAGGTCAATCCGGTGTTACCGCGGCAAGTCGGCGGAAATGGTAGAAGTCGCCAACAGCGGCCAAAGAGCGCAGAAGGCTTCAGCGCCTCTTTCCGGTAGGGTTTGCAATTGGCTTTCGGCGCGGTCACTTCGGACTTCGACCTTCGGACTTCGGACTTCGGATTTCATTTGCGGCCTCCTCCGGCCGTCTTACCTTCATCTCATGCCAGTCTTTTACGACACTCATGCCCACCTGAACCGTCCCGAGTTCGAGGCTGACCTGCCGGAGGTAATCGCCCGCGCAGCTAACTCCAGCATCGCTAAGATCGTCACCATCGGCACTGATTTAACGAGCAGTATGCGTGCGATCGAACTTGCGGAGGAATACCCCGACGTCTTCGCCGTTGTAGGCTGGCACCCATCCCATGCCGCCGAAGCGCCCGAGGACCTCCGACCCGCGCTGCGCGAGTTGGCAAAACATCCCAAGGTCGTCGCCCTCGGCGAGACCGGATTGGATTATTACCGCATGCCGAGCCTGGAACCCGGCTCCGCCCCAGCAGAAGTCGAGCGTTTCAAGGCGAGACAGGCCGCGTTATTCCGCCAGCACCTGGAGGTGGCCGCCGAGCTGAAACTCAACTGCGTGATCCATCAGCGCGACTCGCTGGAGGATACTCTGGCCTTGTTCCAACCCTCCGCTGACCGCGTGCGGGGAGTGTTCCACTGCTTCGCCAATGACGCGGCCACCATGCGGCGGATCGTGGCGCTGGGTTCACTGGTCAGTTTCACCGGTATCCTGACCTTCAAGAACGGCCAGAACATCCGCGAAGCCCTGGCGGCGACGCCCATGGACCAATTCATGCTGGAGACCGACTGCCCGTTCCTCGCCCCCATGCCCTATCGCGGCAAACGCTGCGAACCGGCTTATGTGAGGGAGACCGCGGCAGTCGCCGCGCAAGTGAAGGGTTGCTCGTTGCAGGAACTCAGCGCCGCCACCTGCGCGACGGCGGAGAAGTTTTTCGGCTTGTAACCCGGGAAGACGCTGTCGCTTTATTAGTAATGAGGACACTTGCGTGGAGCTAGAGGCTCAATTCGTGTCTGCGTCGGAACAATGTCCATGCCAGGCAATTTAGCACCAGCATCACGGCCATGGCCAAGGCGTGTTTGAGGCCGGAGGCATACACTAACGGGGCCACGAAGGCCGAAATGGCGGCGAAAAGGATGATCTGCGCGAAGCCTTGGAGCGACGAAGCCATACCGCGGCGGTCAGGGAACAGTTCTAGCGCCAACAGGGTGCCGATGGGGGCGAACAGAGAGAACCCGAGTGTGTAAATGAAAAGTGGCACCGCGGCCCAGGGAACCCTCGGCCTGAAGACCAGGTTGCCGAGGACATTCAATGTCAACGCCAGGCTCATCAAGCCGTAGCCCCAGGCAGCCATTCGGCGAATAGTCACGCGCCCGGCCAGCCGAGCCGTCAGAGCCGAGCCCGAGAGCAAGCCCACAACTAGTGGCGCAAACAGCCACGCGAACTGCGTCTCGGAAAGCGACAGGACGTTGAGCACCATGTCCGGGGCGGTGGCGACGTACAGGAGGAAACCGCCCCCGCCCAGGCTCAAGGCCAGACAGAGCGCCACGAAGCCAGGATGGCGCACCAGAGTCCAGTAGCCCTCCGTCAGTGGAGTCGGGTGAAAGGGCTGCCGCGACTCCCGCGGCAGGCTTTCGGGCAGCTTGAAGAAACAGGCCAACAAGATGGCCGTGCCCATCAGGCTCAGGAATAGGAAAGGCCCTCTCCAGCCGAACCAGACATGGAGCCAACCTCCCAAGACGGGTGCGATCGCGGGGGCGAACCCGCTGACCAGCGTTACTTGTGCCATGAACCGTTGCGCGGTGGGCCCGTGAAATCGGTCTCGGATGACAGCCCGGCCGACTATCATTCCCGCTCCCCCAGCCAAGCCCTGCACAAAGCGAAAGCCCAGCAGCCAGCCGAAGGTCGGTGCCAGCGGACAGGCCAACGCCATGAGGGTGTAAACCACGAGCGACACCAAAATGACCCGCCTGCGCCCAAACGAATCCGACAGGGCCCCGTGAAACAAGCTCATCAAGGCCAAAGCCGTCAGATAAAGGCTCAAGGTGGACTGGACCTGAAGCTGGCTGACCCCAAAATGGCTGGCGATCGCCGGAAAGGAGGGGAAGTACGTATCCACCGAAAACGGCCCCAGCGCTGCCAGTGCCCCCATGATCAAGGCAAAGCCCCAGGGGAAGGAGTCCACTCCCTGGGCCGGCTGCGGCGGCGATACCATAACTGCATTCGCGTCGATAGATTTCAAAGCGGGCATGAAAGTCCAAGGACGCCACGGTTGCAAGAGTCGACAGAGGCGAAGCAACTTCTCGAAGACACTCTGGTCGCGTCGAGTGCCGCTGCCTGCGCCAAGGCGGAGCAGTTCTTTTCCAACAATTAACCAAATGATAAGTGATTGTGCCCCAAACGTACTCTTGCCATTCTGCCTTATGAGTGACTTCTGTCGAGAGTGCGAGAACGGAGAGTATCGCCCCGTGCAAAAGCGCGGTGCTGTCTATTGGGTTCTTTTCTTTTGCACCGCCGGGCTCTTCGCAGCTATCCACTCTCTGTTACAGAAGCGTCGGTTAGTATGCCCGGCTTGCGGTAAACTTTACAAATGAGTCAACGCGGCCCAACCGAGTGGTCCCGAGCAACGACCTGACGGCGCTCCAGTTTCATGCTGGAGGCAGTGGCCGCCGCAACTGCGAATTGGCCCAGCACCGTAGTCGAACTCTCGGGTGCTCAAGAGCCTTCCGCGCGCGAGTTTTGTAAAGTGCAGGGATCAAACTTCGGCCAACGCGTCGGCCAACACCTCGGCCATGTGCCGCGCGCGGACAGGCGCCAAGTGTTCAATCTGATGCCGGCAACTGGTCCCGGAGGCGACCACGATAGTGCCGAAAGGCTGACCCCGCACTTTCTGTGCGAGAGGCTCGGCCACTTTGAGTGATAGCTCATATTTGGATTCGAGCATCCCAAAGGCCCCGGCCATACCGCAGCAGCCGGTGTCAAGCAGCGTCACGTTACGTTCCGGCAGACGCCTGGCGAGCCGCTGCATGAAGGCAGGGCTGGTCAGTGCCTTGGTGTGACAGTGAGCATGGATGACAACATTCGCCGCTTTGACTTTGAACCTGAGCGCCTCCGGCTCATGGCGGAGCAGTTCTTCGATGAACTGCTCGAATAGAAAGCAGCGCTTGGCGACCTGCTCCGTGCCCTCCAGGTTCAGCTCGCGATAGTCCTCAGCGAACATTGAGTAACAGGAGGGTTCGAGGAACAGGATTGGAGGGCCGTCCACGTCCTGATTCAGCAACGCCAGGTTGTGGTGACCCAACCGTTTTGCTTCTTCGAGGTTGCCTTGGCTAAACGCAGGCCGGCCGCAACACTTGCGCCCGGTCGGCAAGGCCACCTCGAATCCGGCGGCTTCGAGCACTTTCACGGCGGCGATGCCTATATGCGGCTCGTGATAGCGCACGAACGTATCGTCCCAGAGCACAACCCTGCCGCGAGTGACCGCATGCGAGCCTCGGTGACGTGCGAACCAGCGATCGAAACGCTGCCGGGTATAACGCGGGAACGGCCGCTGCCAGGCGAGTCCCAGCATTTTCGACAGAATGCCGCGCACGAAAAGCGAGCCCAAAGCGGCGTTGGCCAAACGGGGCATTGAGCACCCGAGCCGGCCCAGGAAATCCACCGAGCTGACCAACCGCTCCCGCCAGGACAAGCCGTCACGGTGAATTCGCGCGTTCAGGAGTTCGGCCTTGAGAAGAGACATGTTCACGTTCGAGGGGCACTCAGTAGTGCAGGCCTTGCATGAGAGGCAGTTGCCCAGGGCGGCGTCCAACTCGGCGCAGCGAAGTGGGTCCTCGCCGGCTACACCACGCAGTTCCAGAGCCGCGCGGATGGCGTTGGCCCTCCCGCGGGTGCTCATGATCTCCTCGCCCGTGGCAATGAACGTCGGGCACATGGTCGGCGTTTCCTTGCGGCAACCACCGCAGCCATTGCACTGCTCCAGGTTGCGCGTGAACGAGCCGTCCTTTGCGGAAAAGGCCAGGGCCGGTATAAAGGGCAGCCTCAGCTCGTGTCCAGCTCCCAGCCGCAAATTGGTATCGAACTTGAACCGGCCATCGGGAACTACCTTGCCCGGATTAAACAGATTCTGCGGGTCGAAGGAGGCCTTAATCTGGTGCATCACACCCAGCAGTCCGTCACCGAGTTGCTCTGCCATGAACTCGGTTCGGGCGATGCCAACGCCGTGCTCGCCTGCCAACGATCCATTGAACTGGATCACCAGGGCGGACACCTCGTTCGCCAACTGCCGGAACTTCTTCAGGTCCTCACCCGAATGCAGATCGAGGATCGGCCGGACGTGAAGCAGGCCCGCCGCCGCGTGGCCGTAGAAGGAGGCCTGCAAGCCTCGCTGCCCCATGAGCGACTGTAGCCCGGCTACGTAGGCGGGCAGATCCCTGGGCAGCACGGCGGTATCCTCGATGCCGGTCGCAGGCTTCGCGTCGCCCTTGCGACCTGTCATCAACGACAGGCCCGCCTTGCGCAACGACCAGATCAAGTTGGCCTCGACCGGGTTGTGGAGAACCATCGTGCGCAAACCCAACTTGCGCCTCGCCAAGGCGGCCAGGGGATCAGCCACCTCGTCAAAGAACTCGACCGCCAGAATGGACTGGCACGGTTTGAAATCCAGCTCCAGCAAATCACGGGCGGGCTGGAATTCACGTTGTCCCTTGGTCTGGTCCAGCAAGACCCGATCCAGGTGTTCAATGGCGGCGGGCTTAAGGTCCAGCAATTCCACCGTCGCCTGCATCGCCTCGGCAAGCGAGGCAAAAAAGATGAGTGCCAGTCCCTTCTGCTTCGGCAAAGGAACAATCCTCAGCTCAGCCGAGGTGATGGCCGCCAGCGTCCCCTCACTGCCACAGAGCAAGTGGTTGAGATTGTTGGGGTCACGCACGCAACGGTCTAGGGCGTAACCGGGCCGCCGTTTCGATAAACCAGGCGGCAGCCGTTCGGCGATCGTCAGCCCGTGAAAATCAAGCAAGTCCTTGACCAGGTCGCGCTCCTTGCGGAGCGTGTCGTGACCGGGTCCAACTGCGACGGCCCTTCCGTCGGCCAGGACCACCTCCAACTCGCTTACGTGGTCCGCGGTTGTGCCATACATCGGTGTGTGCGAACCGCTCGAATTGTTGGCGATCATGCCACCCAAGGTCGCCCGCGCACTGGTCGCCACGTCCGGTCCAAAGCAAAAGCCGTGCGGGCGCAGGAAATTGTTCAAGTGATCCAGAACGACGCCCGGACCCACCCGCACGGTGTGCCGCTCCAGGTCCAGATCGGTGATCTGGCGGTTATGACGCGAGAAGTCAATGACCAGGCCGTCGCCGATGGCCCCACCGACCAAGCCGGTCCCGGCGCCGCGTGGAATGATGGCCACGTCTGCCTGCACCGCCGCATCAATCAGCAGGCTGACCTGCTGTAAATTGGCGGGAAAGGCGACCGCGACCGGCTCGATTTGGTAGATCGAGGCGTCTGTCGCGTAGAGTTGGCGCGTTAGATTGTCGAACGCGATTTCGCTGTTTGCCCCTCTGAGCGTTGCCTGTTGCTGGGCCGAAATCATCGCGCGCCGTTAACTTAGCGGTGCAGCGGGGGATTGACAATGACGATCAAATGGCCAGTCCTGATTCCGGCTTCTTGGACTCTGCCCGGCGCCGCATTTTCCCTGAGACCTTTTCCAGCAAGGCCTTTTCTTCGGCAGTCAAGCTGCTCGCCCCGCTATTGACTATTTTGTCGAGGATGGCATCTACCTGCACGTTCTCCCGTTCGGACCTGGGCAAATGCGACCGCCGGTTCCTGGTTCGGAAGAGGCGATCGAAAAGGGGCGTAAGGGGCAGGAAGAGCGGATCGAGCCACAGGTAAATCAGCAAAATGATAGCCAGGCCAAGCACGAGCAGGAAGGTTTTCAGATTATAAGCGACGGCATCCGGGTGAAGGCCGGCGGCAATCAGCAAGCCGAGAATTGCTCCGCCCAAGTGCGCGTCATGGCCGATCTTGTCTTTGGCGTTCTTCATCGCCACGAACGAGCCCGCCATGAAGCCGATGGCGTACAGCCATCCGGGGATCGGCACCGCGAAATACAGCCTGATGCCGGCTTCGGGGAACAACAGGATATACGCGAAAATGACTCCACACACCCCGCCGGACGCGCCATAAGCCAGGTAGTCGTGATGACGATGAACATAGAGCGAGAGGAGATTACCGCCAATGACCGCTCCGAAGTAGATCAACAGGAAGTCCATCATCCCGACCGACCTTTCCAATGCTCCGCCGAACAGGTAAAGGGTTACCATGTTCCACAGCAGATGACCCCAGCCAGCGTGCAGGAAGGCCGAAGTCACAAGCCGGTAGTACTCCTTCCCAGCGAGAATACTCTCCGGCCGGAAAAAGTACTTCTCCTCTATCCCGGGGTTTCGGAACCCTGCATAGGAAACCGCAACCGTCACCAGAATCACCAGGACGTTACACAATGCCAATGGCTCATTCATTGCTCGAATAACATTTGATGCCGGCTAGTTGACCCACCCGGACCGCCAGCCCGCCCATCCGTGCCGAATATAGCCACGCTCCCTCGGAGATTCCAGCAGATACGAGGTGTCGATCGTACGCCTCAGCACGGGAGCGCAGCCACCTTGCCCCGCAGGGTGAGCCGCGGGGTAGCCTCAAGATCTTGTCATTACCCCCAAGTCAGACGCGCTCAGAATAGCGCGGCTGTTTGGCAAGCTGGCCTACTACCCGAAGGGGGGATGGTGCTTACTTGAGGTTCAGCAAAAGCACGGGCCTTTCAACAGTCGCTGAGGGCAGGGGCGAGGGCGCCCGCGTAGCTTCCCAGCCACTGAGCCGCTACGCCCCGATTCCCGAGCCGGAGCCAAACTCGCTCTCAACTACCTCCAGGCCGCCCGCAGGCCCCCTCCAGGCGTATTACTAGCCAACCAGTAGCCAACTGGTAGGCAACCACTCCGATGTGGATCCGATCCACATCGGAGTGGTTGCCTAGTGGTTGCCTACCGCTTGGCCAGGCCCAGGCTTGGACCGGGCCTCAGCTAGGCCGGCAGCGGGCCGGTGCGGCACTCCCGTCGCCGACGCCCGCGGGCGGACCAGCATTGGGCCCAAATGGTCGGGATGACCTGTGGCCGGATCAGCCCGGCTACGGCAATGCGACGGGCTACAGGCCACCGCTAACGGGGTTTCAGAATGTCGGCTCAGCTTTCACCATCAGTTGCTCTCAACCAAGGCCGTTCCAGATGTGGGTAATGACAAGGCCTGAAGGCTGCGCTCCTATGTGCTGGGCGTAATCACAGGATTTGCCGCGCTGTGCTGCGGCTCAAGAAATGCAACATGGCTAGGGTGCCAGTCTCGCCGCCCAAGCACAGCCACGCCGCATCAATTCCCCGACTCCGGGAGCGGCATAGGCGCGCGCATCGTGGCCCAGCACGCTGTGGAACACGCGGCCCTGGCCATAGTTCAGCACAAACGCTATCGGATAGTCCTTGTTGTCCACCTTGGAGGTGGCTTTGGCGACAATATGGATCGCCGCATCGCCGGCCAGGCAGGTGTAAAGCTCGTCCAGCGTCTCGAAGCGTTGCATGCCCTTGGTGACCGGATGCTCAGGGTCGGCGATCTCGACGGTGAAAGTGCCGTATGGATCGTGCCCGCGCAGCTTTGGATCCCATACACGACCCGCCAGGTTCGCAAACTCGGGCCACTCATTTCCGTCCCAGGCACCACAGGCAAAATGCGTCAGCATCAGTCCTTTGCCGCCGGCAACAAACTGCCTGAGGTTCTCGCGCGCTTCCGGACCGGGACCTGGCTTCTCCCAGTCCATGAAATGAATGATCACAGCGTCCCACTCCTTCAAGTGGGATGACGCCAGTGCGTTGGGATCTTCGACGATGCGCACCCTGAGGCGGGAATCCCCTTCGAGAATGGCCTTCAACGCCGGGGCCGTCTGCCGCCAAAGGTGCCCAGGGTAATCGATGCCAGTCACGAGCAGAATCCTGGTGCCTTCGGCGGGGGGCGTCAGATCCACTGGCTTGGGTTTCTGGACTTCGACCGCCGCCGCCACAACCTGAGTAGCGCTCCGGCTGCCCGGCTTTGTCTCAACCAACCAGCGTTCAGCCTTAAGTTTGCG
>Ga0118677_10004113_pt1 | contig 26847 bp, 25 predicted proteins | sample AliMusrvi5mmetaG_FD_86154 | JGI IMG/M metagenome (GOLD analysis project Ga0118677, IMG submission 86154) | reverse complement strand
GTCATAAGATATTTTGTGTGTCAATCTTTTATTTAACTTTTTATTTTTCGATTGTACATACAACAGAAAGGAGGCTGAAATTTGCTGAAATTATTTAAATTTTTAAAGCCGTTAAAGATGTTCGCGGCTTTAACTATTATTTTTTCTGTCATTCACAGCGGTCTTTCGCTTCTGCTGCCGAAAATGCTGGCCTCCATCATCAACGAAGGCATCGCACAAGGAAAACGCGGTTATATTTTATTGATAGGTTCCGTCATGCTTGTATTAACTTTGTTTTCCGGTTTGACGGCCATCATCTCAAACTATTGCTCGGCACGCACCGCTACGAGTTTCGGCAGAGCAGTTCGAAAGGCTGTTTTTTATAAAGTTGAAAGCCTTTCCCAATGTGATATTGACGGCATCGGTACGCCTTCATTGATAACCCGCAACACTAATGATATCAACAAGATTCAGGAAATGCTCATGACCATACTGCGAACCCTTATCACGGCGCCGATTATGATGATCGGCGGCGCGATCATGGCGTTCAGCATGAACGGCGAGCTTTCTTCCATTATGTTTGTCGTTATTCCGGTTGTTATTTTAATAGCGGTATTCGTCGCGAAAAAAGTTGTTCCGATGTTTGACAGGGTGCAAAAAAAGACAGACATGCTCAACCAAATCCTGCGTGAAAAGCTCGGCGGCATAAGAGTCATCCGGGCATTCAACCGTTCCGGTTACGAGGACAACCGGTTTAAAACGGCTAATTTGGACCTCACTTCCCTCACACTTAAAATCAACCGGATCATGGCGGGCATACTGCCTGTTTCCGTGCTGCTTTTATTTTTGGTCACCGTCGCGATTGTCGGGATTACCAGCAAACAACTAAGCAGCCTTGACGTTAACGTTGCCGCTCAAAAAGTTCAGATAGAAAACACGGTCGGCAACCTGCAGGCCTTTTTGGTTTACCTGTTCATGATGATATCCGCTGTAGCGATGGCGGCTGAAATGTTTATCATGCTGCCGCGGGCCGCCATATCCGCAAAGCGTATTAATGAGGTTCTGGCGCTTGAGACAAAAATAACCGAAACCGTAACCCCGGTTATTCCGGAGAAAAAAGCAGCGAATACCCTTGAATTTAAAGATGTTTATTTCTGTTATCCCGGCGCGGAGGCTTCCGTGCTGAGTTCAATCAGTTTTACCGTAAAAGCAGGCGAAACCACGGCGATTATCGGCGGCACCGGCAGCGGAAAATCCACATTGATTAACCTTGTCCCGAGATATTATGATGTCAGCTACGGCTCCATCCTTTTGAACGGTATCGATATACGGTTTATGGCAACAGATGTTCTGCGCAATAAAATAGGCTTCATTCCTCAAAAAGCTTTTCTATTCAGCGGCACGATTGCCGACAATCTGCTTTTCGGCAAGCCGGACGCCACGGAAGAGGAAATGTGGAAGGCGCTGGATATTGCCCAGGCAAGCCATTTTGTTAAAAAACTGACAGATGGCCTGCACGATATGGTTTCGCAAAGCGGCAAAAACCTTTCCGGCGGGCAGCAGCAGCGCATCGCTATCGCGCGCGCCATTATCCGCCGTTCCGACTTTTATATTTTTGACGACAGTTTTTCAGCGCTGGACTTTATCACCGATGCCAAACTGCGCAATTCGCTGAAAGAAAACCTGAAGGACAGCGCGCTGATTATCGTCGCCCAGCGCATCGGAACAATTCTTGATGCCGATAATATCATCGTCCTCGACGAAGGCAAAATCGCCGGTATGGGAACTCATAAGGAACTGCTTCAAAACTGTTCCGTTTACCGTGAAATTGCCCTGTCCCAGCTTTCCGAGGAGGACTTGGCATGAAGATAAGAAGAGAAAAGCAAAACGTCGCTTTGAAAGAAATAAGAGAAAAGCGTTTCAAAAAGTACAGCGCCTATAAAGCCGGCAAACGCAAACCGGGCGAAAAACCGAAGGATTTCAAGGGAACCGCGCGCAAGTATTTTTCGCTCCTGCTGCCGCACAAAAACATGATGATTGTCGTCCTGGTTACGGGTGTGGTCGGCGCCGCGCTGAGTGTCGCCGGGCCGATGGTTTTAGGCAGGGTTGTTGACGCCGTGCAGGGGGAAGTCGCCCGGAAGCTTCTCGGCGAACAGATGAATATTTCCGCAATCCTTAAAATGATGCTGACACTCGTGGGCATATACGGAACAAGTTCTGTTTTAACCTTTGTCCAGCAGTATACAATGGCAGGCATTACGCAGAAGGTTGTCTGCTCACTTCGCGAGAAGATAAATACCAAGCTTTCTAAGATGCCGCTGAAATATTTTGACGGCAACTCTAAAGGCGACATCATGAGCCGCATGATCAATGATATCGACAACATCAGCAACTCCTTCCAAAACAGCATTATTCAGATTGTCACATCCTTCGTCATGGTGGTCGGCGTTTTCAGCTGTATGCTTTATGTCAGCTGGCGCCTCACGCTGATTACACTTGCCATTTTCCCGCCGAGCCTGTTAATCGTGCTTGCCATCACCCGCCGCTCAAAAAAATATTTCAAAGACCAGTGGGACAGAACAGGCGAACTAAACGGCCATATAGAGGAAATGTACACCGGGCACAAGCTCGTTAAAGTGTTCGGCCGCGAGAAAGACGCCAAGGCGGAATTCGACGATATTAACGACCAGCTTGGCATGGTGAGCAGAAAAGCCCAGTTTGTGTCCGGCCTGGTAGGACCTGTGCTGGAAGCCATCGGTTATGTCGCCTTTATTTTTATCTGTGTATTCGGCGGAATCTATGTTATTAACGGAAAAATGACGCTCGGCGGCATCACTTCGTTTTATACCTACGCAATGCTTTTCATGCAGCCAATCATCGCCATGGGCAACATTACAAACCGTCTGCAGTCTTCCCTCGCCAGCGCGGAGCGCGTGTTCATTTTGCTGAATGAAGAGGAAGAGATTCCCGAGGAGACCGGCCAAACAATCGAAGATGCCGAAGGCAAAGTCGAAATTGAGCACATGAGTTTTTGCTACAGCGAAGACAAACCGCTGATTGAGGATATGAATATCATCGTCGAACCCGGGCAGCTTGTTGCCATCGTCGGCCCAACGGGCGGCGGCAAAACAACGCTGGTAAACCTGCTGATGCGTTTTTACGATGTGCAGGCCGGCAGCATCATGATTGACGGCATAGACATCCGCCGCCTGCCCAGAGAAAACCTGCGCAGAATATTCGGCATGGTGCTGCAGGATACCTGGCTCTTCAAGGGCACCATCCGTGAAAATATCGCCTACGGCAAAGAAGGCGCGACCGAGCAGGAGATTCAGGCCGCGGCGAACGCGGCGCGGGTTACTCACTTTATCAGCACGCTTTCGGACGGCTTTGAAACCGTGCTCGATGAAGACGGCTCCAATATCTCCCAGGGGCAGCGCCAGCTTTTAACCATTGCCCGCGCTATTTTGGCGGACCCGGCTATCCTCATCCTCGACGAAGCGACCAGCTCCGTTGACACCCGCACCGAAGTGCTGATTCAGCAGGCCATGAAAACACTCATGAAAGGCAGAACCAACTTCGTTATCGCTCACAGGCTTTCCACCATCAGGGGCGCCGATATTATCCTTGTTGTCAACCACGGGCACATCGTGGAGCAGGGCAAGCATGAGGAACTGCTCAGCCGCAAGGGCTTTTACGCGGAGCTTTATAACAGCCAGTTTGGGTTTTATGAAACTCCTGTAAAGTAAATATACTTTACAGCTTTAAATGATTTGAATTTATATCGAACACGCTCAGTGGCATGAGCAAGCGGCTTCTTCGGAAGCCGCTTTTTGAACCTCTTAGTCATTAACTACCTCTCAGTCGCCGTTCGGCGCCAGCTCTCCTAAAATAGGCGAGCCAAGAACGGGGGTGATTCGTCCTTGCCTCCCATAATTTTAGGCTATTCTTCTGTTAGAGGAAATGTCGCGAAGCGACAAAAGAGTGCCTGTTTTCGGAGAAAAAGGTGGCAGGCGGAGCCTGACGGAGAGGTTAAATCACTATTTCAATTAAAGTATATTCGTTCATTGTATCTCTGCCTTTGTATGTTTTCAACAAATTTCTTTTATAAACTTTGTTTATTGTTCCCAACAATTATCTGTTAAAATCATGCCTTTCGTGCTATAATGATATTAATCAAATTATAATTGTCAAACGATATTCGTCTGCTTTTGCCAATAATGGAGGTTTTATGAAAAAGACAGAAAAGATATCTTTATTTGCCGGTGTCATTTTCCTTGTCCTGACGGTATTAATTCATGTTTTGGCTGTATTTAAATATTATCTGTTTTTTGGCAACTTTGATTTATACAATAATTTTAATTTTGCGTTTCCGGCGCTAGCAATCGCAGGGTTATTAACATTCTTTTTATGCTTTTGGTTGCGAAAAAGTAAAAATCAAACAAGATTTGAAACACTTGCTATAGTTATTCGATATGTATTATGTGTTGCCGGTTCTATTTTTGTTTTCGCATTAATTTTCATTCAATATTTCGTCACTTCTTTGTACATGCCGAGAACATATACCGGTAACGGAACTTACAATGTTGCATACGAGTTCCATTATGAAGAAAACTTTTTAACTGTTTATAAAAATGTGACGCCGTTTTTAATGAAAGAAGTGTATTACAAAGAATGGCAGGATATTTCCGAGAACATGGTGTCAGTAAATTTTAAAGCTGATTATGTTGAATTTAGTTATTTTGTTGAAACAAATAATAGTATTAAGCCTATACATCTTGATGAAAAGCATTATTTCAGTGAGTGGAAATAATTAAAGAAAAAGAAAACTTTAAGTTAAATGAACCCTTCTCAAGCCTCGAAAGAACACAGGGCGGAACACAGGGGACGGTTCTATGTTTTGGCAAAATATCAATCTTATGGTTTTCTTTTCTTGAGGTGGTAAACCATAACAAGGAATGAAAGGGTAAAAAGCGAAAATAGGCGCGAATCGCAGAACCGTCCCCTGTGTTTCTAAAAAAGAATCAGCAAAAAGGAGATAGAAATTATGTTTTGCTCGAAATGCGGACAAGCGCTGCCCGATGATGTAAAGGAATGTTCGAATTGCGGTTCATCGGCTTCCGAAAATAATCAAGCCATTCCTCCTTATTCAAATGTCTCCGCTGCGTCTCTCGCAACTCAAATAAAAACCCCCCTTAACAAAAAAAGAAGAAGGCGCATAGTGCTTATCGTCTTGGTTGCAACATTTCTTCTTATACTTTTCAGGCTTTCTTTTGCATTGTTATTCTCTGTACTTCCGGTAAATGGCTTCCTGTTTCATATCAAAAATAATTCTGCTGTTATTACACAGTATATAGGCCAAAAGGAAAATGTAACAATACCGGATAAACTTTTGTGGTTTCCCGTAACCGACATTCAGGGAGTCGGGAATAAAATGATTTATGTCGGTGCTTTTTCATCTGATAATAATTTAATAAGTGTAACCATCGGCAAAAATGTTAAAATTATAGGCGGAGGGACATTCAGTGATTGCCCAAAACTCATGAGTGTTAAAATACCGGAAGGTGTAACCGCAATCGGAAACGAAGCTTTCACAGATTGCCCAAACCTTAAAGATGTTGAAATTCCGAAAAGTGTCACTTCAATTGGTATGAATGCTTTTGCACGTTCACAATGGTTGAAGAATTATAAAGGTGATTTTTTAATTATCGGTGACGGACTACTTTTTGCTTATAAGGGAAAGTCAGCCGATGTTGTCATACCGGATAATGTTAAAAGTATCAACAACAGAGTCTTCTCCGATAACACCAAAATAAAAAGTGTAAAAATGCCGGGTACATTATTGAGTATAGGTGAAAGTGCGTTTGAAAACACAGCACTAACAAGCGTTGCCATACCCGAAAATGTCAAGGACATCGGCGCTTATGCGTTTGATGGTTGTTCTGCTTTAACGAGTGTAAAAATTCCCGGCAGCGTTACTACTATTAGTGAGTATGCTTTTGGATTCAAATTAAATAGCAATTATGAGATTCAACATATTCCAGGATTTAAAATCATTTGTTCGGAAAACTCAGCGGGATATAAATATGCCAAGGACAATGGTATTGAGTACATAATTAACAATTAAAAAAGGCGGAAAATCGTTCATCATCTGAATGAAAAGTAAAATATGAAAAAGAAACTACTGTTAATAATTGTAATATTCACAGTGCTGGCTTTGTTATCCGGATGTTTTTTGTTTATACATTTTAAGGCAGCCTCAAAAAGCAATCTAACCAATCAAGAAATTACATTCCTTTACACAAGCAATAAAAAGCTGCTTAACAGTATAAAAGATGAGTTGATGTCTTTAAAATATAATGATATTACTTTTTATTATTCAAACAATCAGGTGACTTATGACAGGAATATTAAACTTGACGAAAAATTAACAAATGATGTCAAATCTTATTTTAACATGGTATCAAAATTTCCTAATGCATCCATAAATCTTAGGGATTTATTTGGTGCTCGAGTTGTTGAATTTGGATTTTATGATAATAAGGAAAGGGTTGAAGAAGGGTTAGTCTACACAAAGAATCCGGATAATAACCATTGCACGCCTCTTGATAAAGACTGGTATATATATTTTTATGGCATGACATAATTGACTGTTTGATGATGATTAAAAGCAGAGGACGGATTTTTCCGCCCCCTGCTTTTTTACATCTGTTAATAATTTTAAGACTCTGTATAACTTGACGCAAGCTCCTGCATTACCCTGTTAACAATCGGCGCGGCGCTAACAAGCCCCGAAACGCTGTTTTCGACTACGACCACAATCGCCAAAGGCAAATCCGGCCGCTGTGAAAAACCGACAAACCACGCGTTCGGCTTTTTGCCGTTGCCTATTTCGGCGGTGCCTGTTTTGCCGCACATTTGCAGATTCGGAAACCTGCTGTCCCCGTAGAAATTAACCACATCCGAGCGAAGCAGCGCTTTTAATTTGTCCGCCGTGCCGCTGTTCATGGTTATCAGTGTTTTCGCGTTCAGCGAACCCCGCTGTGTAATTGTTTTGGAAGGGCTTACAATTCTATCCACCAAATAGGGCGATATCCCGCTGCCGCCGTTGGCGATGGCACCCATAACGGTCAGCATATGGTAAGGGTTGGCGAGCGTATCATATTGCCCGATGCCCGCCCAGCCCAAATCCGCGGAGTTCGCGTTATCCACATTAAAGGTGCTCGGCGCGATATTGATGTTCCCCATTTTAAACGGCTTGTTAAAGCCCATCGCGTTGGCCGTAGCCGACAGCTTATTGTTCCCGAGCGCAATCGCTATTTGCGCGAAGGCCGAGTTGCAGGAACGGTTGAGCGCCTGTTCAAAGGTAACCTTGCCGTGAACTTTGCTGCAGATGATGACGCCCGTGGAGGTTTGCAGCTTGCCGGTGCAGATAAAGGTGCGGGAATAGATATCCGGTATGTTTTCAATGGCGCTCGCGGCGGTAAAAACTTTAAAGGTCGAGCCGGGCGTGTAAACGCCGGAAAGGAACCGGTTCAGGTAAACGCCCTCATATTTTTCGGTGTTCGTCATAATATCGGCGGGCTTGTGTTCAATATCAAAGGTCGGTGTTGAAACCATGCAGAGGATTTCGCCGGTTTTGTAGTTATAAACACCGACGGTCCCCTTGCGGCCGTTGAGCGCGTTGTAGGCCGTTGCGCAGGCGTTCGCGTCAATGGTCAGGTGGATGTCATTGCCTTTGCCGTATTGCTTGAGCAAATAAACGCCGTTTAAAAGGCTGTAGCCGGAAAGCGTTTCTTTATAAGCAGAGTGAATGCCGGTGGAAATGAAGCCCGCCGCATCCCCGACAACGTGAAGGGTCGCTTTGCGGATAATGCTGCTTGCGTTATAAACACGCTTGCCCTTGACGCTCTGCGCCAGAACCGCGCCGCTGCGGTCATAAATAACGCCGGCGGATGCAATTTGCCCGGCGGTGTAAACATGCCTGTTCGCGCGGTTGGACGCCCACGCACCGCCGTTCAAAACAAAGGTTGCAAACAGGATAACAACCCCCGCAAGAAAGGCAATAATCACAGCGTATAAAGCGAACGCGCGCCTTGTTGTGTGTTTCAAAATGCTGCCCTCCTTCGAAAGAATTTAAGTATCGTTAACATTTTGTTTAAACCCGGTGCTTCTGATAAACGCCAGCAGCGCCCATGAGCAAATCATGCTTGTGCCGCCCCGGCTGATAAACGGCAGGGTGACGCCGGTGAGCGGCAGAAGGTCGGTCACGCCGAAAACATTCAGCGCCACTTGGAACAAAAGCATTCCCGCCGCGGCTACCGCCGCGATTGAATAGAATGTTGAACTTGCCCGCCTGGAGGCATGAATGGCGTAAACGGCGAGAAGAGCGAAGGCAATCAGAATGAAAAAGGCAAGCAGCATACCCCACTCCTCACAGATGATGCCGAACACCAAGTCGGTAGACGAGGCATAAATCCCCCTCAGGTTGCCCTGCCCGATGCCGAGCCCAAGCAGGCCGCCGCTTGCGGAATAAATCAATGTCCTTGTCTGCTGAAAACCCTGGGCGTCAGCGAATTGCCAAATATGGCGGTAGGTTTCAAAACGTGCTGCCACATAGGGCTTAAAATAAATCACCAGCATAGCGCCGAGCAGCGCGCCGGTGCAGATTAAAATAATCGTGCGGATATCACCCGAACGCATAAACGCGATGATAATAAAGGTGAAGAAAAAGATTAAAGCCGTGCCGAAATCGCGCATGAAGAAAAGCGCGCCGACGCAGACAATAGCGAAAACAACATATTTTGTCAGGCTTTTGGTTGACTGAAGCCTGTCGAGCGTGACAGCGCCCACGAAGATAAATGCGACTTTCACCAACTCCGACGGCTGAATGGAAAAGCCGCCGACATCAATCCAGTTCAGGGCGCCGTTAATCACCTTTGCCAGCCCCAAATTAAGCGCTAATAGCCCGATGGCGGCAAACGCCAAAGGCACCCGCAGGAACATCGCCTTTTCAACATCCCGCAGCACCAAAAGCAAACCGAGAAACGCGGCTAGGCCCAGCGCCACGGCAATCAACTGCTTCACCGCGAAATTGTCGTTTATACTACCGGCGATAACAATGCTGATGCCGGAAAGCAGGAAGGCTATCATTTCAAGTTCAAAAGAAGACTGCTTGGTTATAATTCGGGCGAATATGAAATACAGCCACTCGAGCGCGATGAAGCCGGCGAACACAAAAAGCAGCGTCAGGTCAACCTTTTCAGCCGCAAAAATCAGCTGGGCGGATGATATCACCTGAAACGCCGTGACGAACAGCAGCATAAGCTGCCATTTATAAGTGCTTATCTTTTTTTCGGCGCTGTGGCTCATTTACTCACCGCTCAACAAACATTTTTGCATTTTTATAGGGGATGGCAGTTCAGCCGTCCCCTATACATTTGAAACTATTATACTGCAAAATCGTAAAACTGTAAACCGGTCTCATTTTATTGTGCAGTCTCTCTTTTTATCTTCCGGCAGGTCAAGCCCCAGCGTGCCGCCCGGATTCATAAGGTTATCGGGGTCGAAATGCTTTTTGAGCGCGCGGTAAATATCCATCTGATTTTTGCCGATCTGCGCCTCGAGCCAGGGCGCTGTCATTTTGCCGATACCGTGGTGATGGCTCATTGACGCGCCGTATTTCTGGATATTATCCATTATCCCGCTCTGGTAAGCAACATATTCGTCAATTTCACTTATCTTCGCCTGGAAGATGAAATAGAGATTCGCGCCCTGCGGATAGAAATGCGACATATGCGTCATGCAGATTGTATGCGGGCGGCTCTTGCAGAATTCGCGCACACCTTCATAAACGGGCATAAAGTTATCCCAGTTGACGGAGCACTCCAGCGTGTCCAGCATTAAGCCGTAGTCGCCCATGTCCTCGCGCAGATACGGGTCGGTAAACCGGCCGTGCTCCCAGCTTTTGGTAACAATCCCGGAGGTATACATCGCGCCGTGTTTTTTGCAAATCTTTTTAATCTGTGTTTTCACATTTTTGCTGAAATGCTCCTCGCCTTCCGTAAAGCCGAGCATCAGCACCCTGCTGCCGTCCTTGTAGCCCCGCGCTTTCAGCATGGTGTCAATCGGTGTGTCCGCAACGCCGTAGAGCCTGAACGCCACAGCCGTTTCCTCCGGGTCGGAAAGGCGGAAAACGGAAGGAAAACCGAATTCGCCCTGCATCACTTCGCGCGCCGCGTCAACGCCGCTCTGCCAGCTTTTGAAAACAAAACTGAAGCGCTTGCGGTTATCGGGCATGTATTTAAAAATCCGGAGCGTCACATGGGTCAGAATGCCGAAGGTCCCCTCGCTGCCCATCATCAGCTGGTCAATGGAAGGGCCGGTGGCGTTGGCGGGAAATTCATCGCTCTTGATAATACCCGCGGGGGTAACATACTCCTGGGAGTAAACGATATCCTCAATTTTGCCGTAATAGCTGGAATTCTGCCCGGCGCCCCTTGTAACCGCCCAGCCGCCGACGGAGGAATATTCGAAGCTCTGCGGGAAATGCCCGCAGGTGTAGGCGCGCTTTGCTTTTAATGTCTCCACCGCGTTGTTTAAAGTCTTTTCCAGATTCGGGCCGCTCATGCCGGCTTCCACGGTAATAGTCTGGTTGTTCTCGCTGAAAGCGATAACCTTGTTGAAATTCGGGCGCATATCAAGCGAAACGCCGCCGCAGATGGGTTCGACACCCCTTGTGACGGAGGAACCGCCGCCGTAAACATACATGGGTATTTTCTGCGCGCAGCAGTAATTGACTATTTTGATAATATCTTCCCTGTTGCGCGGGTAGAGCACCACATCGGGCAGGTTTTCGACAATACCCTTGCGCAGGCGCATGAGGTCAAGCATGGTCTTGCCGTAGGCAACCGAAAGGCGGGTATAGTTATCCGTTTTAACATTCTCTGTACCCAAAATTTCACGGAAGGAGTTTATCTGCTCCTCGCTCATCTTGCTCGGGCAGTTAAAATCAACGGCTTCCAAGCCCATTTCCCTGCCCTGCTTAAAGTCCTCATCGGTCATCTCGAAGGTTTCTTTCATCAGCTTGTAAAGCTTTGAATTGGGCGCCTTGAAAGCTGTCGGGTTGCCCCATTTCAAAATGGAGCGATAGGATTTGCCGGGTGCCTCCTCATGATACCACTTGGGTGTAAATTCGTTATTTTTTGCCATATTAAGTCCTCCTCTTCTCTTTCACAAACTATTACATACTCGCCGTTGCCACAATGTTCACACCGAAAACATCCGGCAGAACAACGTCGCCCACATGCAGACGCTGTGTGACACGCACGGTTTTAATCATTTTCATAGCCTCGAGCATTTTGCCCTTCGGGATTTCCCCGTTTGTTTTGACGGGCAGCCGCGGTATATCCGCAAACGCGGTTTTGACGGTTGTCGTCAGCGAACGCGTCGGATTGGTCAGCTCCGTATTGGCGAAAGCAACGCCTTTTTTGCATTGCGCGCCTTCAACCTTTATTTTGCCCTCTTCATTTTCCACCGTTAAACGGCAGCCGTTGGGGCAAACGATACAAGTCATGTTCATGTAAAATTCAAGTCCTTTCGCAGGGTTATATGCCTTGCACTTCTAAAACTCGTATTCCATTCCGTCGTAGGATACCAGAAAGCCGTTTTCCGCCGCTATGGGTACAAATTCGTCGTAGGTGACAAGCCCGTTATGGGAAAAATGGTGGTAACACCAAACCGTTTTTTCCCCCGCGCAGCCCATCGCGAGCAGCCGTTCTTTTACCTCTCCGCAGGTTTTCACACCCATGTGCCCGTGCTTGTAGTTGATAACGCAGCCCGTGCAGTCCAACGATACAAAATCAAAACGCGGTTTTGTCTTTTCCAGATATGCCCAGGTTTCATCCGGGAAATAGCCGGTGTCATGTGCATAAAGAACGGCCTTTTCGCCGTCGCTTACCGCGTAAAAAAGCGGGTCCAGTTCCTTCGCATGGTCCGCTTTAAAAGCGGTCACTTTATATCCTTCAACCTCAAACGGTTCAAACGGTTTGACACACTGAAAATGGACATTTGCTTTGCCTTCAAGGTCATGTTCGCCAATGACTTTAACAATATCCGAACCGCTTTTTTTGGAAGCGTAAAAGGTCATCGGTTCCGGTTCTCCCCCGTCTTTGAAATACGCAAAGCCTTTTTCGCGCATCTCGATGTCAAGCGGGTAAAGGTGGTCCGAATGACCATGTGTAACAAGGCAGCTGTTGATTTCTTTCAGGTTAAGCCCGTGGTACAGCACATGCAGCAGGGTGTCCGCCGGGAAATCTATCAGGATTTTATCATCTATCAACGCCTGCGAACGGGTTCTGAAATTGCGTCCCCCCGCTTCGGCGGATTTTTTGCAGACATCGCAAAAACAAAACAGCGCAGGTACGCCTTCCGCGGCGCTCGTGCCGAAATACTTGATCTTCACGTGATAACCTTCCTTTTCTTCTGAGCCGGAAGTTTGAAAATAATATTTTCAAACTGTCTCTCCCAAGTTTAAATTTATTGTTTCTATTATATCCTGTTTGGCTTCAAAGCTCAATACCTCCATCTCGGAAGGGAGCAGCCGGCTGTATTTTTTTGCAACTTCGATTTTTCCGTTAATAACTACCTCAACCCGCTTTTTGCGGCAGTCTTCCCTGCTGCGGAAATAAAGCGTCATCGAGCCCTGTTTTGCGGTGTCGTAAAACTGGGGAACTTCATATAAAAAGTCCTTGCTGCTGTACTGCACCTTAACCCGTTTCCCCTGCCCGGGGACATAGCCGGCTGCCGATTTACCCGCCAAAAAGCCGCTTTCGGAAACATAATCCACCAAATCGTTCACATGCAAAGCGTTGCCGCAGGAAAAGACACCCGGCACGCTTGTCATCAGCGTTTGGTCCACATACGGGCCTTTTGTGGCAGGGTCAATTTCAACGCCGAGCGATTCGGCAATCTCGTTTTCGGGCAGCAAACCAACTGACAAAATAAGCGCGTCGCATGCAACAATTCTTTTGGTTGATTCGATTGGCTCGAATTTTTCGTTCACCTCGCAGACCTCGACGGCTTCCACCCTTTTTTTGCCGAATACCCTTGTGACGGTGGAAGAAAGATGCAGCGGAATGTTAAAATCGTCAAGGCACTGGCTTACATTCCTCGCCAAACCAGCGGGCGCGTCTTTAATTTCGTACACACCCTCGACACTCGCGCCTTCAAGCGTAAAACGGCGCGCCATAATCATGCCGATATCGCCGCTGCCGAGGATAATACATCTTTTTGTGGGCATTTCGCCCATAATATTCACCATATACTGAGCCGTGCCGGCGGAAAAAATCCCTGCCGGTCGGTCGCCTTGAATGAAGACCTGCCTTGACGTTTTTTCCCTGCAGCCGCAGGCAAGCACAATTGTCTTTGAGCCGACAAACAGCATACCGTCCGCGCTTTGCAGAATCAGCTCAAATTTGCCGTCCGGCAGTTTCCGCACCTCAACGGCAAAGGCATTGGTTAAAAATTCAATACCCAAAGAATGAAATTCTGTTAAAAAGCGCTCGGCATATTCCGGGCCGGTTAGGCGCTCTTTGAAATGGACAAGCCCGAAGCCGTCATGGATGCATTGCTTCAGGATGCCGCCGAGTTTTTTTTCGCGCTCGATGAGCAGCACATTCGCGCCGGCTTTATGCGCTTCAATAGCAGCCGCAAGCCCCGCCGGGCCGCCGCCGAGAATGATCACATCATATTGTTTGGTTTGTTCGTTCATTGTTGCACTCCTATACAGAGTTCTTTCGGATGCCATGTATGGCATCCCTACAGTTCACCAACCAAAATGTTGGATCCTTCGCCGTTCTTGGTGACATCCTCCGGTTTCATGCCGGTTTGCTCGCAGATAATCTGCATAACCATCGGCGAGCAGAAGCCGCCCTGGCAGCGGCCCATGCCGGGCCTTATTCTGCGCTTGACCGCGTCAGTCGAAACAGCGGGCACGGGCGAATTAACGGCATTGATAATCTCGCCCCGGCTGATGCCTTCGCACCGGCAGACAACAACACCGTAATCAGGGTTTTGTTTGATAGCCGCCTGCTTTTCGTCCAAAGAGAGCTTTGCCATAACCGGCGCGACCCGGCGGCGCGGGTTGAATTTCTCGTTGGCGCGGACTTTCATTTCCTCCGCTAAAATTTCGCGGCTTATTGATGAAATTCTTTCCGCGATGGCCGGCGCCGAGGCAAGCCCCGGTGACTGTATCCCCGCTGCGTGGACAAGGTTCTTTATATGCTCGGATTTTTCGATAATAAATTCTTCCTCATAGGTCGCCGCCCTGATGCCCGCGAAATACGTTATTACATCCGCTTTTGAAAAGCCCTTTATCAGCGGCAGATGCTTGCTTAACAGCGCGTTCATGTGGTCCCTGTTCGTTGAAAAATCTTCCCGCAGCGGCTGCTCATAGGCATCCGGGCCGACAAGGACGTTATAGTCAATGGTGCGCATAACCCCGCCGCCTTTGGTATCCGAGTTTGCCATCGAAATACCGATTAGCCCCATTGAACGGGTTACAAGCTGCCCCTTTTTCTTGTCCAAAATCGCGCATTCGCCCTTGCGCGGGTGAATGGTGAAAAACCGGTCGTCAGCCATACCGGCGATTTTATCCGAAAAGACACCGGCTGCGTTGATAACAAGCTTTGGCCTGACTGTGCCCCTGTTGGTGGCGACGCCGGTGATTTTTCCTTCTTTTGTTTCCATGGATTTCACAATGGTGTCCAGCGATACTTTAACGCCGTTTTCCACGGCGTTATCCGCCAGCGCGACGGTCAGCTTATATGGCGACAGCACACCGGAGGAGGGATACTCAAAAGCGCCGACGGCTTCGTCTGTAATATTCGGCTCAAGTTCTTCAAGCTTTTTGCGTGAAACTTTATGCCCTTCGACACCCAAAAGCCTACCCCGTCTCCCTAATATCGGCGATAACAGCATACCGAATGCACGGCTTGAAAACAAGATAAGGCTGCCGTACCGTTCAAAAGGAACGGACAAATCTTTGCAAAGGTCTGTAAATAAAAAATTGCCGCGCACATTCATTTCACCCCTTAATGTGCCGGGGTGCGAGGCGATGCCGGGGTGAATCATGCCGTCGTTCCTGGAGGATGCCTGCAGCGCGACATCGCTCTCTTTTTCAAGCAGCAAAATATCAAAAGCGTATTTCGAAAGTTCGCGCGCAATGGCGCAGCCGATTACCCCGCCGCCGATAATCAGTATATCCGGTGTAAGCTCCGAAAGCGTGTTGTCCTCAACTGCCGGCATTCTTATCTCCGGTTCGGAAAAACCCTGTAAAGATATATCATTGATAACTGCTTTATAGCCGAATTTGGCGGCAATTTTGCCCGCGCGGACAATTTTCTGCCAGTCGTCCATTTCGCCTTCGAGGCGCACGGAGTTCCGCCATTCGGCGCATTCAATGCTTTCGAAGCCGTTTTTATCAAGCTTTTTCTTTAATTTTTTAACATTGTTGTCCATACAGTTCCTCCGTTGCAGCCAACTCATTCGGTTGTCCGAACATCTTGACAACATTGTATCACTGTGGTATGATGTTGTCAAGAGTTAAATTGATTTTTTCGTGAATCGGTTTTAGTCTATATTGATTAACCAAAAGGTGATTTTTGTGCTGAACAGCCAAACCCGTCTGCCGCTCTATGTACAGGTGAAAGATTATGTCTCCGGTTTGATAGCTTCGGGGAAGTATCCGCCCGACTCCAAACTCCCCACCGAGAATGAACTGATGGGGCTTTTGAATGTGGGGCGCGCCACCATACGCGCTGCGCTGGCCGAGTTGGAGCATGAGGGCAGAATTATAAAGCGGCACGGAATAGGCACTTTCGTCTGCGAGAAAGAAAACTCCTACAGCTTCGAGCCGCTTGTATCCCTCGCCTATTCTTTGAAAAAGGCAGGCTTGGAAATTGTAAACAAGACTATTACCAGCGAAATGACCCTTCCAAAAGATGACTTACTAAAGGGCTGGCCCGGGGATATGCAGATAGGGCATCTGAAACGCTTAAGGATAGCCGCGGATAACCCCGTAGCGGTGGAGGACAGTTATTTTACACCGGAAATTTTCGATGTTGTGACAAAGCTTGATTCCTCGCAGTCGATAGCGCACGCCATATTATCCTACCCTGATATCAACATCAGCAAGGTTGAGCTTTGCATCGTTATCCGGCAGCCGACCCCCGAAGAGCGCAAACTGCTGAAGCTGAAAGCGAAGCAAAAGGCCGCGGAAATGACAAGATGGATTTACCGGAGCAGCAGCGAAACGCCGGTGAATTTCGTCCGGTTTGTTATGCCCGAGGAGTTTATGGGCTCCGCTTTTTTGGGTAAAAATGATTTTTAGGCAGCATTTTCCTGCCTTAAAACCGTTTTTAAATTGATTTTTTATGAAAATAACTGCTTTTCGTGCATGTTTTTGAAAAAAATCCTTGACTCACCAAATAAATGATGCTATGATATCCATACCTCTTAAGGAGGGTTATTTTTTTGTGCCCTGTTTTCCGAATAGAGGGAGGCCATTATATCCGAAATCAATGGAGGTGCCGTTATGACAGTCAGAATTACCCTTTCCTGCACGGAGTGCAAGCAGCGCAACTATGACACAACAAAAAACAAGAAGAACTCACCGGACAGGCTGGAGATGAACAAGTACTGCAGGTTCTGCAAGAAGCATACTCTCCACCGTGAAACGAAGTAGGCGGGAGGAAATTATTATGGCTAAAAAAGAAATATCTGAGGCCGCCGAAAAGGTTGCAAAAGCCGAAAAAGAACACAAATCGAAAAAGACAGACAACGAAAAAGGAAGTATTTTTGCCCGTATAGGCAATGGCATTTCCAAGTTTGTTAAAGATTTCAGAAGTGAAATCCGAAAAATCGTTTGGCCGGAGAGAAGAACCGTTCTGAAAAGCACCGGCGTTGTGCTTTCTGTGGTTGCTGTTCTCGGTGTAATAATTTTCGGTATTGACACCGGGTTAACCGAAGTTGTCAAATTGCTTTCGACCGCAGCAAAGGATTTCGCCGCGAACAGAGCAACAACTGTCGCCCAAACCACCGCAGCAGTAACGACCACAATAGCGAATACAACAAAAGCAATCACAACTGCCGTCACAACCGCCGTTTCAACTACTGTTGGCGGCTGATAACTTGGGGGGAAAGCAATGCCTACAGACTCCAGGTGGTATGTTATTCATACCTATTCCGGCTATGAAAACAAAGTAGCTAACAATATTGAAAAAATCGTCGAAAACCGCAGGATGCAGGATCAAATCCTTGAGTTAAAAATCCCGACCGAAACCGTGGTTGAGATTAAAGACGATAAAAAACGTGAGGTAGAGCGCAAGCTTTTCCCCGGCTATGTTTTGGTTAAAGTGGCCGTAACCCTTGACAAGGACGACCGCCCGGCGATGAGTGATGATTCCTGGCTTGTCATCCGCAACACCAGAGGCGTGACCGGTTTCGTCGGGCCGGACAGCAAGCCTGTTCCGCTTTCCGAAGCGGAGGTCTTTAAGATGGGTGTTGAAAAACGCAGCATAGAGGTCAACTACAAGGTTGGCGATTTGGTAAACATAGTAGATGAAATTTTCGACGGATTCTCGGGTACGGTTGAAGAACTTGATTTGGACAGAAATCAGGTCCGTGTCAGAGTTTCGGCGCTGTTCGGCAAGGAAACCATTGTTGAGCTTGAGCTTGACCAGGTGGAGCCGGCCGTCCAGTAACAAAGCTTTCCAATGATAATTTGCGGGGCAACCCGTTTAAATTATGCGCGCTTCGGCGCGCGGGGCTTCGGCTCAGCGTGGGAGGAGCCATACCGCAAAGGCAAACAGTTTTTACGGTAACCGGTTCCGCCATTTACCACATTATTATGGAGGTGCAAAAATTTTATGGCACAGAAGGTTGTCGGCTTTATCAAGCTGCAAATCCCGGCCGGAAAAGCAACACCGGCACCGCCTGTAGGCCCCGCATTGGGCCAGCACGGCGTCAACATCATGGCATTCACAAAGGAATTCAACGAACGCACCAAAAATGACATGGGGCTTATTATTCCCGTTGTCATCACCGTTTACGGTGACCGTTCCTATTCCTTTATTACCAAAACACCGCCAGCGGCAGTCTTAATTAAAAAGGCCTGCGGCATTGAGAGCGGTTCCGGCGTCCCCAACAGGACAAAGGTAGCAACAATCACCGGTGAGCAGATAAGAAAAATCGCCGAGCAGAAAATGCCTGACCTCAACGCGGCCAATGTAGAATCCGCTGCTTCAATGATAGCGGGTACCGCACGCAGCATGGGTGTCACCGTAGTCGACGATTAAGGCTCCCGGGTGGGAGGAAGAGTCCGATTTTACCACACGATTGGGAGGAAAAACTAATGAAACACGGTAAAAAATATCTTGAAAACGCTAAGCTCGTAGACAGAGCAAAGTTATACGACCCCACAGAAGCGCTTGAGTCGGCTGTAAAAACCGGCACGGCGAAATTCGACGAAACAGTCGAAGTGCATATTCGTTTGGGTGTTGACTCCCGCCATGCTGATCAGCAGGTCCGCGGCGCGGTTGTGCTGCCGAACGGCACAGGCAAAAAAGTCAGAGTCGCCGTTTTCGCAAAGGGCGACGACGCAAAGGCAGCAGAGGCCGCAGGCGCCGAGATAGTAGGCGATGAAGACCTCGTTGCGAGAATTCAGGGCGAAGGTTTTATGGATTTTGATGTTGCCATCGCGGCGCCGAATATGATGGGCCTTGTAGGCCGTCTCGGCAAAATCCTCGGTCCCCGCGGACTTATGCCCAGCCCGAAGGCAGGCACGGTCACACCGGATGTCGCCAAAGCCGTTCTTGAGGCAAAGGCCGGTAAAATCGAATACCGCCTTGACAAAACAAACATCATTCACTGCCCCATCGGCAAGGTTTCCTTCGGCACCGAAAAGCTGAGCGAAAACTTCAATACGCTTATCGACGCCGTTATCAAAGCAAAGCCATCCTCGACAAAGGGCCAGTATATCCGCTCCTGTGTCGTCGCCTCAACGATGGGCCCCGGCATCCGCATCAACCCCTCGAAACTTGTTATTATCGCTTAACTTTTTTAAGCTTTAGTAAATATATGCTTGACACGGCGCAAGCGGTGTGTTAGTATAACAAAAGCTGTTCTAACCAAAGACAGTAGGTGCATGTTAAATGCGTAAAGGGTAACCGCCTGCCGAGGACCGGAACATACAAGGCGCATCAGCGCGAATGTGTATGTTTTGCCCTTCCTGCGGTTAAGCAGGAAGGGTTTTATTTTTGAACACGGGGGACGGTTCTCTGTGTTGACAGTTTAATTTGAACACAGAGAACCGTCCCCCGTGTTCGCCGATATCAATTTGGAGGTGAATTCATGCCAAGCGAAAAAGTTTTAGAGCAAAAGATGAAGGTCGTTACACAGCTTTCCGAAATCCTCAATGGCGCATGCGCCGGTGTTCTTGTTGATTACAAGGGTATCACCGTTGCAGACGACACAAAGCTCCGCACCGACCTCCGCAACGCCGGCGTACAGTACTCCGTTGTGAAGAACACTCTTTTAAGCCTTGCTGCAAAGAACGCAAAGCTTGAGGATTTGGAACCCGTACTTTCCGGCACAACCGCTATCGCGACAAGCAAAGATGATTATGTTGTGGCAGCCCGCATCCTTTCAAAGTTTGCGGATACGCACAAGAACTTCACTGTTAAAAGCGGTTTTATCGACGGCAAGGTTATCAGCATTGAAATGCTTACAAGCCTTGCGAAGCTCCCCTCGCGCGAAATTCTGCTTGCATCCGTATGCAATGTGTTCAACGCACCTATCGCCGCGTTCGCCCGCGGTATTCAAGCTATAGTGGATAAAAACGGCGAATCGGCATCCGCATAAACAAACATTTAATTAAAATAATTTGGAGGTAACAAAAATGGCATCAGAAAAAATCAATGCAATTATCGAAGAAATAAAGGTTCTCACCGTTCTTGAGCTTTCCGAGCTTGTTAAAGCTGTTGAAGAAACTTTCGGAGTTTCCGCAGCCGCCGCAGTCGCTATTGCCGCCCCGACAGACGGAGCAGCGGAAGTTGTTGAAGAGCAAACCGAGTTTGATGTTATCCTCACCGAAATCGGCGCGGAAAAAATCAAGGTCATTAAGGTTGTCCGTGAGCTTACAGGTCTCGGCCTCGCGGAAGCGAAGGCAGTTGTTGACAACGCACCCAAAGCTGTCAAAGAACAAGTCTCCAAGGAAGATGCCGAAGCCGCGAAAGCAAAGCTTGAAGAAGCCGGCGCGAAGGCAGAGCTTAAGTAATATTACTTTAAGTTTCATCAAATCCCCTGCTGTTTATGCGGTGGGGGATTTTTTCCGTTGATTTCAGTTGCTGTCTTGCGCGCTTGCAAAAAGTATTTTTCAAATTTACAAATATTATATATAAAATCAAATTTATGTATTATAATTAGATGTTAAAATGCAGTATCGGTTGAAACAGCCGATTCCCAACTAAAAGAAAAGAGAGAGTATGGATCAAATTAAATTTTCAAGCATTTCGCTTTCGGATGAGTTAAAGCGCGCGGTAGCCGAGATGGGTTACGATGACGCGACCTTAATTCAGTCGCAGAGCATCCCCCTCATCCTGGAAGGGCATGATATCATCGGCCGCAGCCAGACGGGCAGCGGCAAAACAGCAGCCTTCGCGCTGCCCGCTATTGATATGATTGACACGGAGCTCAGTCGCAAAACGGTGCAGGTATTGATTTTATGCCCGACACGCGAGCTTGCCGTGCAGGCATCAAACGAAATCAAGAAATTTTCCAAGTATAAAAGCGGAATCAGTGTTGTCCCCATTTACGGCGGCGAGCAGATAGGTCTCCAATTAAGCAGTTTAAGGCAGGGATGCCAGATTGTAGTCGGCACGCCGGGCAGAGTAATGGACCACATGCGCCGGAAAACGCTGCGGCTTCAGGATGTAAAAATGGTTGTTCTGGACGAAGCAGACGAAATGCTGAACATGGGCTTTGTGGAGGATATTGAAACAATATTATCCGAAACGCCGGAAGAACGCCAAACGGTGCTTTTTTCCGCGACAATGCCTTCTTCCGTGCTGGCAATAACAAAGAAGTTTCAGAAAAACCCGCAGATGGTTGAAATACATCAGGCGCAGAAGACCGTTTCCACAACCGAGCAGTTCTTTTTCAACACCCCGAAAGGGCAAAAAACAGCGGCGCTCTGCCGGCTGCTTGAATACTACAAACCGAGTTCATCCATCATTTTTTGCAACACCAAGTTAATGGTTGACGAGCTGATTTTGGATTTGAAAAAGTACGGTTACCACGCGCAGGGCCTGCACGGAGATATGCGGCAGTCGGCGCGGTCACAGGTAATGAACCAGTTCAAAAAAGGACTGTTTGACATATTGGTGGCGACGGATGTCGCCGCGCGCGGGATTGACGTGGACGATGTGAAAATCGTTTTTAACTATGATTTGCCGATGGACGACGAATATTATGTCCACCGTATCGGCAGAACAGGGCGCGCGGGCAAAGCCGGGCAGGCTTTCACGCTGATTCAGGGCAACAAACAGCTGGCGCAGCTGAGAAACACCATGCGCTACACAAAATGCGAGATTGTTCAGAAGCCTCTGCCGACTTTGGCTGAACTGAAAGAGCGCCAGATGGCGGAGCTTTGCGGCGAAATCTCGGCCTTTATGGATGAAAACGATTTTACCCAATATGCACCGGCCGTGGAAAGGCTCACCGGCGAAAAATACACCGCGGCCGATATCGCGGCTGCGATGATTGCCATGAGCGTAAAACAGAAGGTTCCGGTTGACGATATCCCGGCTGCTTTCAATGAGTTTGACATGAAGGAGGAATCCTTCGGCCGTTCTCATCGGAACCCGAAAAGAGACGGGCAAAAAAACACAACCGTCTTTAAAAAGCGCGAATATAACGACGAAAATATGGCGAGTGTACGCATATCCATCGGCAGAAAAGACAGAATTACGCCGAACCACATTTTGGGCGCGGCGGCCGGTGAAACAGGGTTGCCCGGCAAGCTGTTCGGCGCCATCAACATACAGGATACATACTCAACAATCGATGTGCCGAAGGAACACAAGAAAACCGTGGTGCAGAAGCTGAATAAATCCAAGATAAACGGAAAAGTGATTACAGCGGAATAAAAAAAATAGATGTTAAAAAACAGAGGCTGTCTCTAAGGCAACCTCTGTTTGCTTATCTTCGTGTTATTGCGTTATCTGTCAGCTGAAAGGCCAATTAAATGTTAAATACAATGCTGTCAACCATTGCTCTGATATCCGCGTTGGTCTCGTAGCATTTGCCGCACATTTGAATTTTGATTTGATGACCGTTTTTTACCGTTGAAAAAAGCGACTGTTCTTTGCCATAGGCCGTATAGGTAGTGGTATAAAAGTTCAGCCCTGAAAGTTCAAAGCGAACAATCGGCGAACCGTTATATTTTTCAGCAAGTTCCTGCAAAATAATTTTATCCTCTGCTTCGGTAATATTGTTACTGAGAACGAGAATCTGTAATATTTCACCGGATTTGCTGATAATCTGAACACCGTTGGGTACAATCCTTTTCTCCCAGTTTTCCGCCAGGGTAATTTGAAATTTTTCCATAATAAACTCCTCACATCCAAGCCATCAATCATGGTTTGTTTCATTGTACGGCAAGTTGTGTCCGAGGTTGAGAATATTAATATACTCTTTGCTTGTCTTATTCACTAAAGTTTTAATAATTATTTAAATGTTTTGTATATTATACCACCTAATAATTCTTTTGTCTATCATTATTTCAAAATAAATTCAGGGGATGAAGTTTTAACAACTACTGTTGTTAATCTTCATCCCCAATATGTATATCGCTAAGTTTGCTTGGGAGTTTTTGGATTTAATTCAAAAGGCTGTTATTATTTGGAATACGCGCAAAACGCCTTGTAAGCCATATAGACATCGAGCTTTGAAACCACCTCATAGGGCGAATGCATGGAGAGAACCGCCACGCCGACATCGACGACATCCACATCCAGGTTCGCGACATACAGGGCAACGGTGCCGCCGCCGCCCTCGTCAACCTTGCCGAGCTCGCCGACCTGCCAGATGATGCAGGCGTCGTCAAAGGTCTTGCGAACCTTGCCCATAAACTCCGCGCTGGCGTCCGATGTGCCGCTTTTCCCCCGGCAACCGGTGTACTTGGTGACAACAATACCCTTGTTCAGGTAAGAAGCGTTCATTTTTTCGTGAACGGAGGGGAACGTGGGGTCGAAAGCCGCATTGACATCTGCCGAAAGGCACTCCGAACGGCTGAGCACATCGCGCCCTTCCAAGCCTTCCTGCTTGGCGATATCCTCTACAAAGTATTGAAGATATGCGGAATTGAGGCCGGTGTTGCCGTCGCTGCCTGTTTCCTCTTTATCGGTTAAAACGGTTAGAATGGTATATTCGGGGGCTTTGCATTCAAACGCCGCCATCAGCGAAGGATACGCGCAAACCCTGTCGTCCTGCCCGTAGGCGCCTATCATGCTGCGGTCAAGCCCGATATCCGCCGCATCAAATGCCGGCACCAGTTCAAGCTCCGCGCTTAAGAAATCATCCTCAATGATACCGTACTTTTCATTTAAAAGCTTCAGGACATTGAGCTTTACAAGCTCGCTGCCCTTGTCGCTCCTGAACGGGCGGCTGCCGATTAAAACATTGAGCTCCTCGCCCTTGATACCCTCGGAGAGGGTTCGCTTTGCCTGCTCCGCGCCCAAATGCGGCAAAAGGTCAGTGATAACAAACTTCGGCTCGTTTTCTTTTTCGCCGATTGTCACCTGCAGCGGCTTGCCGTTTTTCAGGATAATAACACCGTGCATGGCAAGCGGTATAGCCGTCCACTGGTATTTCTTTATTCCGCCGTAATAGTGCGTTTTCAGCAGCGCAAGGTCGCTGTCCTCATAAAGCGGGTTGGGCTTTAAGTCTATGCGCGGCGCGTCGATATGCGACGCGATGATTTTAACGCCCTCACTCAGGCTCTTTTTGCCGAAAACGGCAAGTATAATTGCTTTGCCGCGGTTGACGGAATAAACCCTGTCCCCTGCCTTATATTTCGCGCTCTTTTTAAAAGGCACAAACCCTGCTTTCTTTGCCGCGGCCTCGGCAAAAGATGCTGCTTCCCGCTCGGTTTTGCACTGAGTTAAAAACTTCTTGTACCCCTCGCAGAACTTGTCCGCTTTTTCGATTTCATCATCCTGCAGAATTTGCGCGGCATGTTTCGGGTTCATGCAAAGCTTTTCTTTCAATAAATCCGCCGCTGATTTTTCCTCACTCATTTTACTCTCTCCTTGTATCAATATTGAATATCATTTTTTGTATTATCAATAAAAGCTGCCAGCTTTTCAACCTCATCTTTGACTTTTGACGGCGGATAGGCCGTTAAAACAATATCCGCCTTTTTCTGATAATAATCTTCGCCCTGCTGGGCTTGTATCCGTATAAGCGCGTCTGCTTTGTTTAAGCCGTCACGCTCCATGATACGGCTCAGCCTGACTTCCTCCGGTGCCGTTACTACTGCAAATAAATCACACAGTCCTGCGATTCCGCTTTCCAGCAAAGCAGCGGCGTCAATAATTATCACGCGCGCGCCGTTTTTTTCCGCCTTTTTGATTTTTTGCAGTACGCTTTCGGTAATAACCGGATGGGTTATCTCATTTAAGCGAAGGGTACCTTCCCTGCCCGAGAAGGCTCTGGAAGCCAACAGCTTGCGGTTGAGCGAACCGTCTTCTTTAATGATATCATCACCGAATTCAGCGGCAAGTGTTTTAAGAACAGGCGAACCGGCAGCCATAATCTCCCTCGCGACAACATCGCCGTCGATGATAAAAAAGCCTTTCCCGGCAAGCAGAGCGGCTACGGTGCTTTTGCCCGCGCCCGTTTGCCCTGTAAGCCCTACAATCAGCGTTTTCATAGTTCTATCACCTCAAACGAAGCGGCTCTTAAAAGCCTGTTGTAAACCGCGAGGCCGACTCCTTGCGCTGCGGGGCAGCGGGCGAAGACTGTATCTATACCAGGCAAGCTGTCTATTTCGCGAAGGGAGCCGAAAAGCCTGTTGGCCTGTTCAACGGGATTATCCGCATGCCCGAAACCAACGGCTTTAACCGGCATTTGCTCCTTCTCGCCGTCATAGCAAAGCGCGGCGGTGCCGTCTGCCGCGTTTGCCTTCACATAAGCGATAAAATTTTCAAGGTCACCCTTTAAAATAATGACATTTGCCTTCGGTGAATAGTGCTTATACTTCATGCCCGGTGAAGACGGCATTTCATCTAAGCCGAGCGCGCTGAACACAGCGCTGTCTATTTTGATTTTTCCCAGGACCGCCTCCAGCTGTTCGGGCGTAATCCCGCCCGGGCGCAATAAGCGCGGTGTTTTATGAACAAGGGACAGAACGGTTGATTCCACACCAACCGAGCATTCTCCGCCGTCAACAACAGCGTCGATGAGCCCGTCCAAATCGTCAAGAACATGCCGCGCGGTTGTAGGGCTCGGGCTGCCGGAAGCATTGGCGGAAGGCGCCGCTAAAGGTACGCCTGCCGCTTTGATAACCGCCAGCGCTATCGGGTGCGAAGGCATGCGGATTGCCACGGTATCAAGCCCCGCGCTGACTTCATTCGGAATTGCATCGGTTTTCGGCAGAACAATTGTCAAAGGCCCGGGCCAAAAAGCTTCCGCTAATTTGACCGCCGACGGCGGAACTTCTATAACAAGCGGGTATATTTCGTCAAAGCTGCTGATGTGCACAATCAGGGGATTATCCTGCGGGCGCCCCTTTGCCTTGAAGATTTTTGAAACGGCTATGCCGTCAAGCGCGTTGGCGGCAAGCCCGTAAACCGTTTCTGTCGGTATTGCCACTACCCCGCCGGCTTTTATTATTTCCGCGGCAGCGTTTATGTTTTCTGTATCCCAAATTGATTTTATTGTAAATACTTTTGTATGCATTATGCCTTACCCTATTCCGCCTTTAGTTTTTCCGCGGTGTCGGCGGTTATCAACGCGTCAATAATTTCATCCAGGTCCCCATTGAGAATTGCCTCAAGACGGTAGAGTGTCAGCCCGATGCGATGGTCGCTTACGCGGCCCTGGGAATAGTTGTAGGTACGGATTCTCTCGCTCCTGTCCCCCGTGCCGACCTGCGACTTCCGCTCGCCCGCTATCGCGGCGTTTTGCTTTTGCTGCTCCGCTTCAAGCACCCTTGAGAGCAATATTTTCATCGCCTTATCCTTGTTTTTATACTGGCTTCGTTCATCCTGGCACTCCACGACCGTACCGGTGGGAAGATGCGTAATGCGGATAGCGGAATCGGTTGTATTAACATGCTGCCCGCCCGCGCCGCTGGAGCGGTAGGTGTCAATCTGCAAATCACCGGGTTTAATGTCAATGTCAACCTCCTGCGCTTCCGGCAAAACAGCGACGGTTACGGTTGAGGTATGAATTCTGCCCTGGCTTTCCGTTTCCGGCACGCGCTGCACTCTGTGCACGCCGCTTTCAAACTTAAAGCGGGAATAGGCGCCTTCGCCTTCAATCATAAAGCTTATCTCTTTAAAACCGCCGACTTCGGTTTCACTGGCGTTGAGCACTTCCGGCTTCCAACCCTTCGTTTCGGCATACATGGAGTACATCCTGAAAAGAGTGTTGGCAAACAGTGAGGCCTCATCGCCCCCCGCGCCGCCTCGGATTTCAACAATAACGTTTTTATCGTCATTCGGGTCAACCGGCAGCAGGAGCACTTTCAGTTCCTCCTGAACCCTGTCAAGAATTACCTTTGAGTTCTCGTACTCCTCCTGCACCGGG
>Ga0118677_10004112_pt1 | contig 26853 bp, 27 predicted proteins | sample AliMusrvi5mmetaG_FD_86154 | JGI IMG/M metagenome (GOLD analysis project Ga0118677, IMG submission 86154) | reverse complement strand
GACCAATCCTACCTCGTGTATTAATACTAAGTAACTAGTAGAATGGGCGTAACAAATCGTGACTCTTCGATCTTAACCCAGAAGCGTAGAGGAATGGCCGAAAACAGTTATTACACGCAGTGGACTGCTGCTACAGTCAATAGTTCCAAACCGCAACAGGGACTGAAGGCACCGGCGATGGTGTCTGCCCAGGTGGTTAACGAAATTGCTCTTGGATGCTCTACATGCGTAGCAAATACAACTCCTCAGACGGATCCTAACATGTCGCAGTACCCCTTCAATCCTAGCTCTGGCGGTGCTGGCAGACACTTTTAAAATCCTCTTGGTGATTCGGGTGTTGGTGAAATAGTTACCTTCTTTGGAGATGTCTTTGTGGTTGGAACATTAGGAATAACAGTAATTGTACCTGTAGTTGGATTACATACTACGCACTCATATATACGTTGGTTAGCATCTAAAAGTCTCGCACCGGCATGGCGACACATCCACTTTGGCCTCTGCGGTCGTTTTACCGAGACAAGGCCGTGCAAGGGATTTATAGTAATATCCATGGGAAGTTTGGGCTACCGTGGGGTTCGGTTATAAGGCATACGACATAAGACATAAGACATAAGACATAAACACACAAAAGAACACTCATACAGAATGCTAACGTTTGTCAGTGCCTTTCTAGATTTGTCAGAAGATAGAACAGCACTTCGTTCCTTTGAAACCTATATGAACCACTTTAAGAAGCTTGCAGAGACAGGGGTAAATATCCACCTCTTCTTGAATCGGGCCTGCACCTGGTATGAACCATTTCCCAACGTACACGTCGAATATATTGAGTTTACGGAGTTGAGCACCTATGTTACAGAAGCAAGTCTACCTGCAGTAAGAACAATTGAAAAAGATACATTTAATTATTTTATTCTGATTAATGCGAAGCCAGAGTTTGTGGCCCGTGCGATTCAGTCAAATATATATCCTGCGAGTCATTATTATTGGATTGATTTTGGTATTTTCCATGTAATTAAGGATACAGAGGCTGCTCAGAAGTATCTTGTCGACCTTTCAGTAAAAGGGATTCGGGATGGGCTCATTATCCCTGGGTGCCGTGCGAAAGAGGATAGCGACTACTTTAACAGGGTATGCTGGCGATTCTGTGGAGGTGTGTTTGCAGGAGACAGGGCTTCCTTACTTGCATTCTACGAGACAGTCCGCAGAGAGTATCATACCGTCCCTTTGACATGGGAAGTTAATCTGTGGGCCTATTTGGAGTCACAAGGAAAGATAAGTCCTGAGTGGATTCAGGCGGATCACGATGATTCAGTTATACGGGTTTAGACTTTATAAAGGTCATTTGATGAACTTAACAAAGGGCAGTTACTTTTGCTTGCTGGCTGGCTGGTACAAAAAAGTACCGCCTGCGGGGATCGAACCCGCGACATTGTGGTTAAAAGCCACACGCTCTACCAGCTGAGCTAAGACGGTTTGTGGGGTCTTACCCCGTGTTTCCGAGGGAGCGTCCGCTCCCAAGGATAGTGATGCTACGCATCATTTCCGATACCGGGAGTTGAACCCGGGTCTTAGCCTTGAAAGGGCCGTATGCTAACCGTTACACCATATCGGAGAAGTACCCTAGGAGGGAATCGAACCCTCAATCTTCAGCTTAGAAGGCTGACGCGTTATCCATTGCGCTACTAGGGCTATATATGCCCCCTTTGAGTATCGACCTCAATACCTTCTGCTTACAAGGCAGATGCTCTACCATTTGAGCTAAGAGGGCATTTTGACCTTGTGGGAAGGTCGTAGGGGTTTTGAAAGGTGCTCCCAAACCTTAGTGCGCCAGCCGGGACTCGAACCCGGGTTATGAGAATGGAAATCTCATATTCTACCCCTAAATTACTAGCGCTTCATCCCTAATCAGTCAATTGGTTGATTGCCCATGCACCTTATCCAGAACAGCCACGAGGAGGCTTGACTACTGTTCCGTGTGGTCCAGGCGGGGATTGAACCCGCGACTTTGGCGTGTCTTAAATGCTATAAGTATACACGAATGTATAAGCACCACGCTCTACCAACTGAGCTACTGGACCGTTTGTGGTCCAACAGCAAGCCGACTTGCGTCGGCGAGCTACTGGACCGTTTACGAGGAGTGGGGTTCGAACCCACGCGGATTTCTCCAGCAGATCTTAAGCCTGCCACCTTAACCACTCGGTCATCCTCGTTAGTTGATGACCCTGATGCTTCCTTCGGAAGCAGATCGGTCATCCTCGTTAGTTGATGACCCTGATGCTTCCTTCGGAAGCAGATCGGTCATCCTCGTTTCTGCCCCCACTTGGGCTTCCAACTCCCTACGTGTAGTCTATGTGTGTGTTTAAGCCTTCGGGCCTTGCCTTCGGCGTCGATGCATTTACGCCTTCGGCGTCTCTACGCCTTCGGTGCAGGCTTCTTCAGCACCTTCTTCACCGTTGCAACGGTCTTGGTCGGCACAGGCGCAGGAGCCACCTCCTCCTCGTCCTCGTCCTCGTCCTCGACGAATGCGGGCGCAGCCGCAGCGGCGGCAGGAGCGGGCCTGCTCACGGGAGCAGAAGCAGAAGCCTCCTCCTCGTCCTCAGCGGCATCGTCATCAACGAAGCTGTAGCCAGAGATGCCACCTGCAGCCTTGTCGATACGCATGTGAACTGCCCTCCAGCTCAGGCCAAACTTGTCCCCCGCAAACCAAGCACTCGTGCACTCAATCAGGCAGGTGAACTCGGAACGCTTCGTCAGCAGGTCCTTGAACGGCACCTCCGTGATGGGAGTCGCGTTGGGGTTCGAGCGGGAGGCCGCATCAAAGACCAGGGTCTCAAACTCATCACTGTCCTTCTTCTTGCGGAGGTTCAGCTTGACATTCGGAGGATAGGAGGACTGATTGCCCTCCCTGTCGCGAGTGAACTTCGCACACCGAGTGTAGTTGTTCTCCACGACCTCACGAGACAGGTCCTTCTTGAACCAGAGCCTGGAGTTAGTCGTTGCAGTTGTAATCATATACTCATCAATCTCTGAAAGTGCCTTGTAGAACTCGTTCGCCTTGGAACCCTCCTCGTCATAGCCCACCAGGGCCAGATCGATAGAGTGCTTCAGGGGACCACCCGTCTTGTTGTCAAAGGCGTTCAGGCCAAAGGGAGACGGCAGACTGGGAGTCTGGAAGGTCAGCTTACTCTTGTCGCCGCCATAGTTCACGTAGGCACTCTTTGCACCCACCGACCCAGGGATGGGACGAGGGGCAGTGACGGTGAGCTTAGCAAGCTTGAAATTCTTAGGCTGGACGATAGGAGAGGACATTACTGGCTGGACTTCCTAGGAGGGCCGGCCGCCCCGTCAACTTTTTTCACCCCACTTTTTCCTGGACCAAGTCACGATATCGCTGTCATCCTGCCTCCTCAATTTTTTTTTGAAGTCCGTCAGCAGAATGAACTACGGCGAATATATGAGAAGAAAGGACCAGTCTTTAAGTAAGGTAATCGGATTCCAGCGTGGCCAAGATGCCTCTCAGGTGACTCTTAAGAACCAGGCACTGAATACTACCTTCACTACAACGACCTTCATCTCCTCTAACACTGGCTTCGTTGGTGTCCCTCTTAGTGTTCAGACGTCCGACCCGAACTCTTGTGGAAGAGTATCAAATGGGCTAAAGAATGCGGATACTCAGCAGAACCTTATTGGCTACGCACAAATGGCTACTCTTTCCCTGAACCAGACACCAAATGTGACAGTTTTACCCTGTAAGACACAGCTGAGTACTATAACAAATGCACCCAGTACACAGCCATGCTTAGTGAGCCCTGGAATAATCTTTAGTAATCCCACCGAACTCATTGCTGACCAGGGACGCCAAGCCGATCTTCGTACAAAGTACAACCTCCCCAGTAAATTACAGAGCCTGCGTGGGCCGGTGGCTAACCACCGTTAGCCCACGGCTAAAGAGCCAGTGGCTAACCACCGATAGCCCACGGCTAAAGAGCCGGTGGCTAACCACCGTTAAAGAGATAACCACCAAAAAAAGTGAAGCCGAACCCGCTTCCCTGAGCTAGTCCCCATCATGAGTTCTTGTGCCGACACTCCGTTTGAAGTAAAGAAGACCTATAAGCTCTTCTGCCGTGGGTGGGGTAAGCAAAGCAACCCCTGCGGTAAGCAAAGCAACCCCTGCGGTAAGCAAAGCAACCCCTGCGGTAAGGGTGATCTCCCTGGCTTTCAGCCGTGCAGAGGTCTCTGGACCTTCCTCAAGTGCGATGAGACATACTGCGAGTTTGAACAGTACGAGAGTCCACAGAATACATGGGCAATCCCCCACACCATGTTAAACTATTACAAGGCAGTTCCTACAACCACGGATACGCCTGAGCTACATCCGGATTCACTTGAGCCAGTGCAGTGAGAATATAGAGAGCCCCACACCCCCTATTCCCCTTCTCTGGACTTGCTGTAAGAAGGGTGTGCATTACCGATAAATTATGTTTCATCCACCATTTTAATGTATGATATTCATACATCAACCTGTTGGGATGTTGTGTAAAAAGGGTGTTCGAGTGTCTCGGAACAATCCTTTCCTTATCTTGTTCTGTTAAATGGAGTTCCGTGTTCCAGAGATCATATAGCCGGGTGTAGAAACGGCTATGGCTTGAAATAGTCATTCGTTCAAACCATACCACATTCACACCGTAGCCGTGCGTCCGTATACGCAGGAAGACATCCAGAACTTTTTGGTTCCAGCGTTGCTCGGGGGTGAGTGTATCTTCCGTAACATACAAGAGAGGAAGAGAGTGCCGCTGTAAGAACTCAGAGAGACCCTGTAGCCGTGAGAGGACGTGGGGAGGGATTTCTTCTTGTGTAAAAGGGTTCATCACGGTAGGTTCATATTGCATAGAACCCATGAGGAAACGACTGTCAAAGATCCAAATATTGGATTTGGCATCAGCATAGCTGAACCGGTAGGTAAGAGGAATAGAGTTAACCGGGTCGAGGGTGTAGATATCTGTCTCGTTGTTTGCTATGGTCGGTGTAAAATAGGCGGGTCCATGTCGCTTGAGTCTACTGGCCCGGGTAGTACGCCTGAGGAAGATTAGGACTTTGTGACCGGCTGCCCGCTGAGTTCGTGTAAGCATAGCTATGGGGCGTGTCCAGAGAACCTTCTTCTTACAGCGGTCATGTACACTGCAGAAGGTGCCCTTGGTCGCAGTATGATCGCATTGTTTTTCGGGCTCTTTCTTGGATTTAACATGCAGACACTTGGCCTGCATACCTTCTGCTCTGCCGCCAGAATTTGGGCCCCTTTGGCCCTTCGGGCCCGGGGAGAGAAAGAGGGGGGGCTTTCCAGAGGAACGGAAGCCGGCTAAACGCAGTCATAGGCTGATAGGCTTCAAAATAAAAACGAACGCAGTTCTCAGCTCCGTTTTCTCCGGCATTCCATGAGCAAAAAAGTTGATCCGATGGGCGGTTCCAACCATAAGTCCAGTGCGTAAAATGTCCTCTACTTCTACCTCCTCCAGTAATATAATGAGTGCCTCTCCCGCCAAGTCTGTGAAGAAGGTGAGCAAGAAGACTGAGGAGACCGTGACCGCCGTGGTGGCCCCTGTGGCCGCTGCCCCCGCTGCCGCCCCCAAGGCCAAGGCGGCCAAGGCTGCTGCTGCAGCCCCTGCCGCACCCGTGGCTGCTTCTACTACGGTCGCCGTGGTCGCTGCCCCTGCCGCCACCGAGGAGGTGGTGGAGGAGGTGCGTCTGGATGCCGAGGTGAAGGCCGTGACCTCTCGCCTGCTGGCCCTGCGCGAGATGGTGTCTGAGCTGGTGACTGAGGCCAAGCGCCTGGAGAAGAAGTCCACCAAGCTGCAGAAGCTGGCCGACAAGCGCAGGAAGCGCAAGGCCCCTGTGGAGGGCGAGGAGGCCAAGCCTGCCCGTGTGTCCATCTTCCAGATCCCCACGGATATCTCCCCCCAGCTGTGCGCCTTCCTGGGCCGCCCCGCTGGCAGCCAGGAGAGCCGCTCCAACGTCACCAAGTTCGTGACGACCTACGTGAAGGAGCAGAACCTGAAGAACAAGCACGACATCAACCCTGATGCCAAGCTGCGCAGCCTGCTGAACGTGAAGGCCGACGAGAAGCTGACCTACTTCAACCTGCAGAAGTACCTGAACCCCCACTACCTGAAGAAGGCCCCTGCGTCCGCGTAAGACATGCATGCCGCCTTACAGATAGGCTTATATACTTATAGTTAACGTTATCAAACGAATAAAATAGATTCGCTTCGAATCTTTTTTATTGGACCGAGGGCAGCAAAAGAGACATAAACCTCTTCCCCTACTACACGGCAGAAAGCAAATGCACGATACTCTCTATCCAGGTGTCCTCGGCTACACCGAGTCAGGCAAGCAAGACACTACAGTGAAGGGATGGTGCTTTCACATCTCTGGCAATACCTTTCGTCTCGAGGTACTCTTTGATTCTGGTCGCATGGTTGTACCCACCATGAGCGACCGTCCCGATGTGACAGCCTTCTACAAGGACCGTCTTCCTGGAATTTCAGTAAAAGGATGTGGATGGACCTTCGAGCGTGAGCCTAATGAGGGGTACGAGCTGAGGATGAATGTCTACAGTACGTGGCAGACCATCTTCAAGGAGGAGACTCTGGTACTGAATACCACTCTTCAGTCTGGAATGCCCTCCTTCCTCGTCGTCGATAACTTCTACGCCGACCCTAATTCGGTACGCAACTTTGCCCTCCAGCAACCTCTTACTGCACACCCAAAGAACCACAAGGGTATTCGCAGCGACAACGTCTATCGCTTCCCTGGACTCAAGGAGCGTTTCGAACAGCTCCTGGGAAAGAAGATTGCCGCGTGGGAGAATTATGGCACCAATGGATGTTTCCAGATTAATATTGCAGGGGATCAGGCCGTCTATCATAACGACGGTCAGACATACGCAGGAGTTCTCTTCCTGACTCCTGGGGCACCTGGGGCAGCTGGGACGAAGTTCTTCCGCTCTCTGAGCGGAGTACGTAAGCCTGATGCGAGCACACATGACGAAGTCTTTCGAGGCGGGTTCTATGACTCAACCCGCTTTGAAAAATTAGATGTCGTAGGCAATGTATATAATCGCCTAGTACTCTTTGATGCAAAGCTCATCCATGCAGCGGACACTTACTTCGGTCAGACAAATGCTGATGGGCGTCTGATTCAGCTCTTCTTTTTTGATTTGGAGGACTAGATCCCAGCATGAGTGAACCTGAGCGAATTACTCGTAGGTGACTCGCCACGAGGAAGATAAATACCAAGCCCCTCTAACACCTTACGCCTAGCGACTGTGTATCGCCAAGCATAAGAGGTTCGGTCGTTTACGTTGTGCCTCGTACGAAGAAGATGTTCCTGGTCAGCAATCCACTTGGCCTGCTTGGCCCAGAGAGCTGCAGCTGTGCGAGGCGTCTTCGCTTGAATGGCAATGAGAAAGAGTTCCGCCCACGTCTCTGTTGCTGCTTCTTGGTCTATAATATCCAAACTATGGTCATCTGTGCAGGATGCATGTAAGAGTTCGTGTACTAAGACACGACACACTTCTTCTTCACGATATATAACAATTGTATCGTTGTCACAGGGGTAGGTATATCCACCATTCACGTGCTCGGGTCCAGGCACTTCCCCTGGACTGATTTCACGCCGCTTAGGATGAGCAAACCAGACAATGCGCCAAGCCGCAGGCTGACCGTTGCCCGCCTTCGGCGGGCCGAACGCCGCAAAGATTTCGCCAAAGAGTTTCCACGGGATGACGGTGTTGGGGTATACAACAGCCAGAACCTTAGCAAACGGTCCAGACTTTGTCACAAGCTTCGCCTTGCCCGTGCGCAGATCAGCCAGCATGGTATCCTTTAGCTTGAGCGTATCAAACTCATCGCTTCTCTGAGTGAAGATATGGTCCATGTCATCCTTCGTAGGTTGGTCATCAACCCAAGGAAAAGGTTTCCTTTGGATGAGGGGTAAAAGGGTCTCGAGGATCATCATATCTTCTTCTTCCTTGGTTTTTTTTCCTTGACAGAGGCCTCTCCCCCCTTAGGGGCTACAGCAGCAGGAGCGAGTGCATTCCTCAGCGAGCACAGGTAATGTTCCCAAAGGATGGGGATTCTGTACGAAGGAACTGTCTGTCCCGCTCCCGTGAAGGGTTGCTTCATACAGACGAGGGCCACCGCATGGCGTTTATCGTGAGGTATATCAAGAGAATCTATGGCGAACAGCCAAAGGTGGAAGCCATCTGTCCAGCGGATATTTCTATGCAGGAGTCCATATACAATCGAGCGTATCCGCTTGACGTCTGAGAGTCTAGGAGCAGTGGTCATCCATTCCTTGCAAATACTCTGGAGTTCATCATTGACGTGTAAAATGGATGGGTGGTCACCCTTGACATGACTTTCGTCTTGAATCTTCTTTAGCGATATGTCATATCCGGGACTGGCTACGGGGATCTCTAGGCACCAGTCTGCGAGGCGTAGGGGCAGAGGGTGTTCACTTGTCATCCAGAGCACAGTGTCCTTGGAATTCTCCTCGAGGAAGGCCTGTAAAAGGATGATAGATTCACTGCTGAGTAAGTGGGCGTGATACAGGACTAGGCATCGCTGAACATGTCCGTCGCTGAGTACCTGACTTCCACGCCCCCACTTGGTCAGAATACTCTTCACATACTGTTTATCTTGCAGAGACATGCGAGCAATATCAAATCCCCAGTGCAGAACGGAGAGTTCCATCGGAAGAAGAGCCTTATCATCTTCTCCGTCCTCTTCAACGTCGGCAGTGGAGGACTGAACATCCTTTTGCAGGGGGGCGTTCCATGGCTGAGTGCGAAGGACGAAGGGTTGGTTCATAGAGGAGGCCCACGTGTGGAGTTCTCGTTGTAGGAGGGCCCGTTTCCCAGACCCTGGTGGACCCCTCCAACAGAGTGATTTTGTCTTGTACATCGACGCTGTTAGAGGGTTGTGGTGGGGCTTTAGGGCTTTGGATCTTTGGTTCTTCGCCCAAAGGGCTAGGTCTAAACCCGACACCCTGCTCATACATAGGATGGAATGGCAGCTCCCCGTACAAAAACTAGAAGTAGGAAGTATCTATATTGCATCGCCTTGGCTGCGTGAATCTAAACACGATGTAAAGTCTAACCCAATGTCTGCACTCTCTTATATTGGTGCCCAGTTCAGGCTACCCTCTCTATCAATCCTATTTCCCCCGCTTCCCATCGTAGAATATGTTCCTTCCTCGGGACGTCTGGTCATTGATATTTCGGAGACGAGCCTGGCCTGCACAAAGTTGGCCGCCTTTCAGGAGACAATACTCCAGTCTATCCTGTGTCACCAGTTGGCGTGGTTCGGGACTGAGTATAGCATTGAGGAAATCAGGTCTAAATATACTCCCATATATAAAGACAATCGCCTCATTCTTCACTGCCCTGTAACAACGTATTCGGGATCACAGGGTCCACGTGTGTACGCCAACGGGGCGTGGGACACAGACTATTCTCAGTTACAGCCTGGGAAACGGGTTCGGGTTGCCGTAAAGCTGCATGGAATCTCATACTTATACCATAAAAACAACCATGTGAATCTACTGGCCGAGGTACCTGAGGCACTTAATACTCGTCCTAGCTGGAGTGGCAAGACCCGCATTCAACACAAGATCTTGGGTATCCTACTGCAGGGATAACTCACCCCCCTCGGACCTACGTCCCCTCGGACCTACGTCCCCTCGGACCTACGTCCCCTCGGACCTACGTCCCCTCGGACCTACGTCCCCTCGGACCTACGTCCCAAAGTACTTCATTCTGAAGAGAATAAAGGTGGTTGCGAGGGTAGATGATAGGATGCTCGCACATCCTAAGTAAATAATAAGCTGTTCATAATACGGTCCAAAATCCTTTAGCAAGTCAAAGAAGACTATGGCAACGAAGAGTGCAAACCCTATGGCCATCGGCAAGAATACCTGTAAGATGTAATTCTCATAGGTATAGGCATTCCCCTGTAAATTCACATAGGTCGCAATGGTTGGAGGGTATACACATAGAATCAGTCCAATGGATGCAACAAGGATGTAGATGAAATTATCGCCTATCTCCTCCTTGAAAAATCCTACAACAAAGGGGAAGATGCCCGTTGACGCTAAATTAATGGCCATACCTGCCTGGGCTCCAGCTGTTGCATCTGGCATAGTACTCTACGTATGAGAAGGAATTTACGAGTACGAAAGGTGTATAACAATGCCCGAAAGATGTAATGCGATCATTGCAAAAATATACACCGCACAGACAAACATAAACAGTATCTTCTTTCTGTATTCAGCATCATCCTTCAAATCTCGTATGACATAACTGAAGGCTGCACCAAATAGTACAATCAGAAAGGGGAAAGATGCAAAATATGGAGTCATCTCTGTCATTACAGACTCATGGCCGGACATTGCATTTGTGATGGCGGTAATAGATACGATGGAAGAACTCCCTATGAAAAGAGCAAAAAAAAGTAATCCTAAGGTATCATAACTAACCATGTCTACTGATAGGAAGTATTTTTCAGGTAACCCGTAGATTTATTTGAGTGACGAGGAGTGATATGTGGGTAATAATTAATGTGGAAAGGAGGAGGAGGACCATTCCCCTATTAAAGTTAGAACTTGAATGGAAGACCAGGTAAAAGAGGAGGAGTACCAGGATAGAAGAGAGCAAGGTTCCTACCCACCATACTTGAAGGGGTTGAGGGGAATTTGCGGTAAGAGAGTTTACTCCAGAAGTAATAAGAATGGAAAAGAAGCTAAAGAGAAACCAAAAGGCAAAGAATGCACTCAATACCTTGGGGTCTCGGATCATCCCCAGTAGATATGCACCTACTTGTTTTGCAGAAGCACTGTAGTCGCCATACTGGTCAATATCTTTCTTTGCTTCTGCCGATACTACAGATATAGGGGTGGTAGGAGCAGCGGCAGGGACTGCTGGTGCTGCGCTAGACATTTTCTATACTAGTGACAGAATGAAAGCTTACCACGTGTACTTCTTCTTTCTAAAGTTCCTCCTTATTATCCAAACCGTACTCATTCTCATGCAAAAGGAGAATCCTAATCAAATATCCTATATCGCATGTGATATTATCTTTAAAGTATCGCTTGGAATCTTCTTAATGATCTTTTTTACCTTTAAACGTGTCGAAGGGTTGGATTTCTATGATAGATTCATTGCATCGTTCGCTGGTGTACTCCTGACATTCGACGCCGTGTATATAAGCCTTCCGATTCTTCTTACTAAACTGGGAGTCAAATTGCCTAGCTGGGTTGTTGTCCAGACGGCTTAGGAGGGAGAGCCGTTCCCTTACTTACCTTGGAATGATCGCGATGTATATATGCAAATACGATAAGTAATGCTGCCGATAAGCCTGCATTAATTGCCGTGGGAATATGAACAGGAGAGGTATTAGCCATAGAGTACTTAGCAGGATTGGTACAGGCCATCTAACCTATATATAGAATGGTCTTAGCACCAAGAAAGACTAGAAGACGTGGGTCAAAGGCATCTTGGCCAATGCCCGGACCATATCAGTGTCACCCACGTATAGAATACAGTAAGGAGACCGGATGTCTACCTGCCGAAGACGTAGCCAAGGCAATGAAGATACTCGGTGTAGCAGCCCAGGGTGAGACACCCATCCAGGCCCTTGCACAGAAACTAGGCGTCGATGCAAACAACCAGCGTTCTCTTTTACAAGCCCTCCCCTTCAGCCAAAAGAGAAAAGACATTCTCGCCAAGAACCTGCGTCCAGCCCGTCCTGAAGCATGGAAAGCAACGCCACATGAATGGCTCGACAGCAATGATATACGCTACGTCATGCAGCAGTATCAGGAAGCCCATCCTGATTTCATCTTCCTCGGCCCCTTTCCTATTGACTTTGCATCTCCCGACCCCTATGCAAAAGATGGGGGGGCACATAAGTCCAAGTGCCTAATTGAGGAAATGTGTGAATTGAATTTGGACCGTGAAGAGATTCGGGGGAAGAAATCTATTGGTATCATCTTCAACTTGGACAGACATGATAGAGATGGGTCACATTGGGTAGCGGCATATATTGATATCGTAAAAGATAAATGTTATTATTTTGATTCCTATGGAATGAGACCTCCCAACCAGATTTACCGTTTCATGCAGTGGCTCACCATCCAAGAGCCGAAGATGGAACTCGCCAGAAACGGTGCGAGATTCCAACGGTCCAAGTCCGAGTGTGGCATGTTTTGCATGTATTTCATTGTGAGTATGTTATATGGGATGGATTACCAGAGGTTTTGTGTAGGTCGTCCCCCAGACTCGCTGATGTTCACGCTGAGGACGTGGATGTATTCCACGTGAGTGTCCTTTAGCTGTTAGCCGAAGGGCTCGTCCTACACCCACATTTCTCTTGACTTCTCTTTGTAGAATGTCGTCTCCCTTTCTACATCCCGATAATAAGGGTGTGTTACAGAGGGTCTTATACAAGGATATTTGTCGTCGGTATGGGGGCGACCTCAATGAGAAGCAGGCAAGTCGTCTTATCAAGACAGTTGACTTTTACGTTGGCGAGGTCCATCGGGTTCACGGCAACAAGAATATTCAGTTTCTGAATACGGAGGTTCTTGGAGTGGTACTTCCTGATTATATGGCATATCTCGAGAGAAATGAACGCTCTGTTACACGGTCGGCAGTCTCCGATATCGAGGCGGGGCCACCTTCCAGGGAAGACGAGGATAAGCCTAGGGGTAGAAGAGAGATCCAAGATATCGATGATGCCTTTAGTGCACTCCAGAATCAGCGACAGGAGGCGAAGGCCACCACGAGACCGACCATGCAGGACTTCCAGATTTCCCTGTCCGAAGAGCCTCCCCTGTCCATGGAACTCTTTGAGCGGATGAAGAAGGAGCGTGAGGAGTCTGCTCTGGTTGTCGCCACTCCCACGAATCCCTTCGTGGAGGCATCAGATTCCTTTTCCCAGGGAGCAAGGAAGGCCAAGGAAGATGCCGAGGCTATGTTCGCCGACCAGGAGCGGAAGAAGCTAGAGCGTAGAGCCGCCATCGCACTCCCTGTACCCCCTGACATGAGAGCTATCTATGAGATGCCGGCTTCGGCTCTGCAGAAGAACGCCGCTGCTGGGAATCCCACCGTCGCAGAGAATAGGCCGAGAGATACACTGGCGAATCTCCCCCAGGCCATGATTACTCGTGAGCCCGACGTGATGTCCTTCAGGGAGACTGAGACTAACCTCTTTCTGTACAGCGGTGATCGTGACTGGGTAGCAAATTCCACTGAAACGAGATACAACTTTACGACAGTCTTCGACCCGGCAGGCCTTCCTGGTGCGACCCCCTATTACCAGAATCCTTCCGTGCCCACTCGCTTCCGCAATATTGTGCGCATCGAGTTCATCAAGGCCATCATTCCTGGTGAGGGCCTTGACCCCCTTGTGACAAAGTCAGGGGCCGCTGCCTACTCGGCTAACGCAAATATGAACGCCCTATCGTTCCCCTATATCCAGGTACGTGTCCCCGAACTCGATACGAATAGCTACGGAACCAATCAAGGAATCACATCCTCCTTTGCCCTCATCCAGTATGATGCGAACTGGATCAACGACTCGAGCCTGGGTGCCCAGCGTGGCTACCTGGCCATGATTCCCAAGTTCATGAAGTGTCAAAAGGTGTATACCACTCCCCTGTCGACTCTGCAGCGTCTGACCATTCAGTTACAGAGGCCTGATGGGACACTGTTAAGCACGGCTCTAGACACCCTTGATGTGCAGACCATATATCCTAGTATTGCAGTGAACTCAACCGTTTTTACAGCAGGTGGTTCTCTGACAGGTACAGTCTACAAGACTGATAATGCAGTTGACATAGCTGGCTCGGCATATTATTGGGTACAGACGAAGAACTACTTTAACATTGCCTCCTTCAACACTGGCGACAGGGTCTTACTGAAGAATATCGCCTGGTCCTCATGGACTCCTCTGAACCCGAGCGGAACCCAGCTAAATCAGCTCACCTCTATTGTGAATTTCCTGCAGCGGGCTTCAGGACATATCATTGTATCTGTGGGAATGGTCACTGGCACTGGGGCATCGACTGTCTTCAGCGACACCCCTGTACAAGGCTACGTCAATGCCTTCCTGGTCCGTGGAGACTTCCCTGACCCGAATGCTACGGCTACACTGGGTGTCTTAACGCCGAATGCTCCAGGAGGGACGGCTGATGATGCGAATGCTGGGCCAGGTTCTTCCGCAAACTATCTCATTAACACTGCAGTGACTTCCGGCCGTGTGTTAAATCAGAGCCGTCAAGTCCATGTTGCCTTTCGTGTAATCACTCGTGAGTTCGACTCTACGGGAATCCTGAGGGCTGATAATCTGTAGAGGGTGATAAAGAGAGTATTTTATACTCGAATTATAGATGACCTGGCTCTGGTATACTGTAAATTCGTCAAGTGGAGTGCCTCAATATGGAGTGTTAAGGGAAGAGACTGGTAATTCTGTAGGTATAACAGATTTAACAGGAAATTTTATTACAACATTGACAGTAAATGGACAGACTGTAAATATACAAACTGCACCAGCGTATATTGTAAGTGCTCTTGCATATCCTGGGACACTGAGTGTATCTACATACCCTTCTATTTCGCCACTTACTGATGGACTTCGTATAGGGCAAACTATTACAATAGATCCACAGGGGGCAGGATTTAATAGTCCTAATGTTACTAATATTATAAAGAATGCCATAGCATCTGCAAGCGCATCTCAAACTCAATCGAATCCACCCATGGGCATGGCAAATGTCGGATATATGGCAGATACTACTCTAGGAGCATATGCTCCAGCTACACCTCAACTGGCATCTACATATAATCCTAAAAACAGTTTACAGAACAGTGCAAATGTCGCTGTAACAGGACTTGGGGTTGGTATACATAATATCAACAACATTCCACGGATGCAGGGAGTTAGTGCATCTGCCATGGAAAATGCAACGCCACGCAAGGGACTACTGAGCGTAACCAAGGTCGATATGACCAATTTCGACGCTGCCGTGGCAGCGTGCACTGGGCTCACCTTTCAGCAAGTGAAAGATATGAATGTGAATAAGGGAGTTACATCGACTGAAACATCGTGTGGTTGGATTCAGAACACGCAAGGAGGAAATGCAGGAGCATCAGTCTTAGGAACAAATTTCGCTGTGATCAGCCCTATGCCTTCTGGGATTACTGCCTCCGCCAAATACTACCCCCCTCTTCTGACAACATCGTCAAACACTATAGCAAACAACTGGGTAAATGCGATTCAATGCATTCCATCGGGAAACTCGATGAGTTGCAGTAAGGAGGCTTTTACTAATCCTACAGTATCCAGTAAGTTTGCAAGTGTAGATGATGAATTCACAACCCCCTTTATTCATAAGTATCCTCTTCCCTCTACCACCCCGATATCGAGAGATAAGTTTATTCAGGTGAATACAAATGCAGGGGCCATGGTGGCAACCCTATACCAAGACTCTGAGAGAGGAATGAGCGATTCTAGCATGGAGACTAGATCTTCATATTCTATCTTTAACAAATCTATGACTCATGCTGGATCAAATGATACAGATTCTTGGCAAAATTCATTTCAGTCGTTCCAACCCGTGGGTAATGATCTGTACCCGAGACCGAGCAGAGATATTTCTGTCTTTGCCACGAATCTTGAGGCCCATGATTTCTGTGCCGAGATGAATGAGCAGACGATTATCAATGAGAACAACCTCCCGTGCTTACAAAGAGAGTGGATCAGGAAGGGAGGCAGCCCGTACGACTACAACTACCCTGATACCAGACTGTATGGTTCTTGCTATGGACGAGTGACACGCAAATAGAGTGACACGCAAATAGAGTGACACGCAAGTAAAAAAATTGACAGGCACACCCACCCTTCCTTAAGGTCCCCAAATGAATTCCAAATCGTTACGGAAACGCCGAGCGGTCATTGACAAGATCTCTTCCATACATCTTGCGAACATCAGGTCACCTGATAGACCCAGAATGTATGATGTCTACGAGGGATATTTAGATTCTGCCGCCTTCACGGAGGAGGAGATTGAGACCTTCCACGCTATCCTTGACCAGCGGCTCATCACGAATGTCAGTGACTACGTCGAGCCTCGCATGGCTGCAAAGACTATGCGGGTGAGTGAGGTGGAGGATCTGATTTCTGCTCAGCCATTTCCTGAATTTCGCGACATCCTCTGGGACCTTCTCGAGACGTGGAAGATGAAGCACATTGGGCCTGTGGTTGCTCTTGCAGAGATTGTCGACGATGAGCAGAATATTCATACTGAAGATGTCGAGAAGAAGACCACCGATGGTGTCATTCTTCTGGGCAAGGTGCCTGTGCCCCAGGACCAGAAAACTCTTGCCGAGTTCGAGGCAGCTATACGGGAGATCATGCTTCCCGTCAAGTATGATACTAGTCGAGAGATGATTGCATATTTGTCTTCTCAGAAGGATTTCCCTCTAGAACTCAATAAGGCACTTCGACGGATTTATATTGAGGAGAAGGAGAGAGAGGCCGAACTTGCTCGGTGGCGATCCAATCGCGTAATATATATGTCGTATACTCATGAGGTGGCTGATGCAGATGAGTCTGATGCCACTGAGAGCACTGATGCAAATCTGTCACTGATTGCGGAGGAGTCTGAGACAAAGTTCAGTTTTGTCAATGTGGTTGAGGTCAATGAGATCACTGAGACACTGATTGCGGAGGAGAATACTCCAACCAATCACGTTAAGAGTGAACTAGATGTACTCTACACCGAGAAGTTTAAGGATATCTATAGCAGAGACAGTTGGGAATATATCTATAGCAACTACTATAATACTGTAGATAAGGCTGTTCTCAGCCACTTTGCTACGGTAGACACTGCCTTTCCCTCTGAAACTGCATCCATCCTGTACGCCGCTTACTATAGGACGTATTATGGGAAGTTATATGATGCTGAGTCAAAGATTAAGAAGACTCTGGAAGATATGAAGGACTGGGGAAAGCGTCCTTCTGTCATGAAGAAGGGGGAGAACGTCTACAAGGCCACCCTTCGTGGTCTCTGGGCAAAGATTAAGACGTACGAGCCTGAGCTAAAGGTGGAGCTGGTGAAGCGGCTCTTTGAGGAGGCCTATGAGGCTATTGGACTGTGTGCAGATGGCCACGTTGGCCGTCTGTGCAATGTCTTGGTTGGCTTTGATACCGAGTTCAGCTGCTCCCTCAGCCCCATGGAGTACTTCCAGAACAACATTGCCCTCATCGCTGGGAACATTCACGCTCCCCAGTCGACGAAGATTCTGCAGGCAAAGGCTCTCATGGATGACATCAAGATGCCTGAGGAGGATAGGGAGGCTTGGCTAGAGGCACTCTAGAACCACGTTAACCCTGTCGTGGTTAACTTTCCATCTTTTGTGGCACCTGTACGCCCAATAATAACAGAAGACTCGTCTGGATTTTTTACTCGAAACGATTCATCCCAACGATACAGTGTATATGCGAGGGCGGGGACACGCCCGCCTTCAGGAAAAGCATATGCTTCAGTACCGTCGGCCTTCTTGATGCGTTGACCAGCAATAAAAAGAGCCTTGGGTCTTTGCACTGTGGCAGCTGCAGGCGACGCCCCCTGAGGGGCTAGAGGCGACGCCCCCTGAGGGGCTAGAGGCGACGCCCCCTGAGGGGCTAGAGGCGACGCCCCCTGAGGGGCTAGAGGCGACGCCCCCTGAGGGGCTGCAGCTAGAGGCACAGATTCATCATCCGGATATTCCTCCTTGGTCAGAATGATGTCTTGTTTCAGCAGAGGATGAAAGGCATACTCCTGGAATCCTCCTTCCAGGGCGATGCATCCCAGGCCATCTTCCTCGTTCTCGAATAAATTTATCTTACAATCAATCGAGCTCTGCTTCATCAAGTTCTGAATAGACTGTAAAACTGTCTTCTTCTTCTGGCTGAGCATATATAAGTACTCATCGGATGTCGGCACATAGTCCTTCACACCCTCGGGAACTGGGTACCCTAGAGAAACTGCCTCCTTTGCAGTAAATCCATCCTTCATCAATGCCTCAGGAATAGGCACAAACTCTGCAGATCCTGTAAGAGCCTCAGGATTGAAGACCGAGCAATAGGTAAACACTTCCACCGTCCTCTCGTTCAGCGACGGCTCAGAATTATACTGCAGGTCAACGTGAGAGCAGATACGCACAGCACGACCCTTCACCTGATCCGTACGCACGTGGTTCCAATAGGGCTCCATGATATGTACACGACGGACGTTTCTTAGCGACAGACCCTCGGCACCCGCACTGGTAATGCAAAAGACGTTGCAGAGTTCCCCACGAAGATTCCCTGTGAATCCTGCTGCCTCAAGTGTCGCAGAAATTTCAGCAGGCAGATCCTTAAACCTGGTTCCCTCGGGACGCTCAGGATCGTACTTGGCGTTAAAGATACGTAGGGCCATGGTACGCTTCTCTCTCGACTCCCCACCCGTGAACGACATGAATCGCTTGATCGTCTTAGGGTCCTTGCCGTCTTTCCTAGCTGTAAAAGAGGCGGTAGTCTCTGGGGACAGGCCACGACCATCGATATTCACTTCCAGGGGCTCGAAGCCGTGGACCTTCAGCACCTCAAGGAAGATGCCAATACCCTCCATCTCCAGGAACTGGCTGTACACCAGGTTGCTTCCAGGAGACTCGAGAATACTCGCAAGGATGGCAGCGTACTTCGGACTGTGATAGGGGAGACCAAGGGGATTGGGTGTCTTACCGTCACGCTTATACATGGAAAGGGCGTCCCTGGCGAGGATACGAAGGCAACGCTTCGATTCACGAATGGCGTCGGTGTACGAACCACCTGGGACCGAACCGGCTGCACAGTTCACCTTCATCTCCTCACGCTGCTGTAACATGGCACTCATCTTTACGGGTTTCTGTTCAGCCGACACACCTAGCCCCGAAGGGGCATCAGCCTCAGCTGGAGGTTGCTCCAGGATGAGAAGTTCTTCTTGTGGGCCCTCTTCTGCATCCACTGCATCCACTGCATCCACCGCCTTCTCCTCCTCTTCTACAGCGGCAGCCTCCGCCTCATCTTCTGCCGTGGGAAGATCCTCCCTCTCAATAATCACCTCGGGTTTCACCTCCTCTATCTCGAGTCCAACCGCCTCAGCGGCCTGTTCTCTCGTGGGCCTCGGTCGGCGAACATTCTTAGGGAAGGCAAAGGTCCCCACTTGACGGCTATACATACGGTAACTCGGCGACGACGATGATCCAGCCAGACCATATAACTCAGCCCATAGGTTAGCCATTTTACCCCCAGCCATACCTACATCACCAGCATCACCCTTCTTCTTGCTGGCATTCAGCTCCTCCACACGAACCTCACAGTACTTAGCATGCACATAGGGTGAAAAGGGTACACGTACCAGCTCGTCCTTCGTCACCAGCGGCATTAATTCCTTCTTACTGCCTCTGTAATATGAGATGAGTCCCTGAATACGCTTCCTAATCACTAGCTTATTGAGGATACGAGAGTCATCCTTGTCATCGAGAAAATACTTTCTGAACTCATCTCCAATAGGCGGTAAGATAGGTTCAGAGTGGAAGTTCGGCACTGCTGTCTTGAAGCCCATCCGCTCGAGCTCCGTCTGAATCTTGGCGACGAGAGCCTCAAAGGCCGGCCCATCCTCTGTACGCATGACACCCTTATCGAACTTCTTCATTCCCTCAGGAACCATAGTGAGAAATACCTTCGTATTCTTTCCATCCCGCTTCACCTCAACATAATCCACATACTCATCATCCTTTAGCATCTGATCAATTGTCTTTATCTGTGCATCAGACACGGGGGACGTGATGTAGAGAGAGCAGGTGTGAATGTATCCTCCCAGGAGGTTCATGAGGATGGCGACTTCCTCGGGGAAGTTAATGAGAGGAGTACCCGAGAGCCCGATAATCTTCGAGCCCTTGGCTCCAACCAGGAGACGGTACAGCATGTAGCCACGCTTATAGTTCTTGCTAGGGTCATTGCATAGAGTAGGCTTCCAGCGAGTGTGTGTTACAGGTTCGACCTGGACCTTTCTCCTCTTTTGGAACATGGTCGGCAGATTTGATAAGTAGGGTTCAATGGTGCCCTGCATGAGACGTGTTAAATTGTGGATCTCGTCGACGATAATTACTGCGTTATCGAAGATATCAGGCTGCTCGCAGGCGTATTTCTTTAACTGCTTGGCACTAATACCATTGTAATTAATGAAGGTAATTCTGTTCTGAATCTGGGCCTGGATCTGCTTTTGGATCTGCTCCTTCTCGTCGCCGCTCAGGGATTCGACATTCGGCTCACCGTCGAATTCAGGAACCCAGATAGTCTTGGCCGTACGTAAGTACGACTCGGGGAGGCCGAGAACCTCGGAGGCAAAGACTTTCATGATCTCCCAATCAGGGCGAGAGGAGTCGAACTTCTCCCAGTGATTCTCCATACGGTAGTGCTTGAAGCCGCAGAAGCTCACCTCACGGATAAAGTTGTCGCGAAGAGAAAAAGGAGTCATGACAATGATTCTCTTTTTGTCGACGGAGAAGATGGCTTCTGCGGCGGCAATGGCGGAACATGTCTTACCGGAACCGAGCCCGTGATAGACGAGGAGTCCTCGGTAAGGACTTGCTTGACGCATGTACTCACGGACGAACTTCTGGTACTCGTACATTTCTACGGCACCCTGTTGACCGGCGGCGATCTTGTCACAGGCATTATAGTCAATGGCTGATTCGGGAATGTGTTTAGACTCGAAGGACGAATACAGCTGATAGATATCATCCTGGAAGGACAGACGGGTTTGCAGGGGAAAGACGTGCTGGTCTTTGATGCGATAGGGATTGTTTGATTCAATGGCGAGAATATCGGACTTGGCCTTGTCGAGGCCTTGCGGTGCGGCGGCAGCAGGGGTGGCTTTTGCTCCTGGGGGGGAAGGGGCCTTTGCTCCTGCAGGAGCAGGAGCTTTTACAGCTTTAGGGGGCTGAGGGGCGGCGGCTTCTCCCTCAGCCTTTGTGCCAATGAGGGTCTCGGGCAGATCGGCTGCACCCTCAGGTGCAGGACGGGCCAGAGAGGTTAAGTCATCGGGTGCCACCTCTGCCTCTGCCTTTCTTACGGCTTCCGATGCTATCTTTATTGCTGGAACACCGACCTTTGCAGCAAAACGAAAAGAAGGAACAACCTTCTTTTGAACGGTTGGGGCTGGGGCTGTGGTTGGCTCAGACATCGCTCTATCTTCGAATGATATTCTTATGACGTTTCACGCACGGCCTCTACCCCTCTAATACCGCAAGTGCAAGACGTGATGCCTCCTGTTCAGCAACCTTCTTATTCCTTGCCGTAGATGTGGCAATAATCTTGTTCTCATTCGTCGGGTCAATGACTCCCATCGTAAAGATGCGGTCATGCGGCGGTCCCTTGACTTCCACCTCCTTGTACCTCGGCGGCTGGTGGAACTTTGACTGGCAGAATCGGAGCAACTTGTCCTTGTAGTTGATATCGTCTGTAATAAGGTCGACGAAGTTGATGTGCTTCTCGATGAGTGTTATAAGGAAGCGTTGGACAATGGTAAAGGCCAGACCGGGATTGTCCTCCGTCTCGAAGTTCTTGAACAGTGCGTGTACCCAGGCCTCAAGCAAGCTGCCAAGAAGACGGAGGTTTCCTCTGCCTCCCTGACATACCTCCTCGACGTGCCTGCTGACAATAATCCATGGCTCAAGACCCATCTTCTGTGCAAGAAGGCCGAGCATGTTATTATTGACAATGCGTGTCCTGATTCTCGTTAGAAAGCCCTCGCCCCTTCCGGCATATCGCTCGTACAGGTACAGGGCAACGACACAGCCTAGGAGACTATCGCCAGCGAACTCACACTCTTCATTGTCACCCTCTTGAAGAGGGAGACAATCAGGGGGACGCTCGATGAGTTTCTGCTCGGTTGCATCTGCGGCGGCCCACTCCTCTGTCCGATCTACGTAGGACTTATGGACACAGGCTGCACGAAAGAGGTCTGGCTTCGGTGCTGGCTCCTTTACACCATAGGCCTTGAGGATACGATGTATCGTGGCGTCGTCGATCTTCTTGTTCTTCGGGTTCCAGGGATTGAAGATTTTTACGGTGGGTTCATCCATATCAAAACAGGACTTGAAATAGATGTCGGGGTCGAATTCAACTTTAAACAAAGGCCCTACAGGCACGAATGCAGGTCCAATAGAAACGAATGTAGGCCCAACAGGACCTCCAAAACGTGAGAAGGTTCCCCTCATATTGAATCAATTAAATACAAGCAAGATGGATTCAGTCATTTCCATCTTCGGAGTCGAACACTTCAAGGTAAATTCATGTCTCTCACGCAATATGGATAAGAATGCATGTCTAGGGCCCACAGGATCCATAGGATCCATAGGACCCACAGGATCCATAGGTCCCACAGGATCTACGCCCCCTGTTGCTCCTAGTGAGTCAGAGCCCGAAGAAGTAGAAGATCCAACTCTAGCCCAATTATCCTCGTATCTCGGTAAAAATAATTCAGTCGTTGAACAAAAGGCCAACTCCTACGACTATAAAACAAAGAGAGAATTCGAACTTCTCTACTTTCCCGAGACAATGACCAAGCAAGAGAAAAAGCTTATGGTAAAGGTATTCCGTTTCATCTTCGGTACTAAGGAGTCTTCTATCGACCACGCTATTCTGAAAAAGCTTCTCACACCCTTTGATAAGTTACCCTGTAATGAGGACAAGCAGGAAGCCCTTTCCACCCTGTTAAAGGAGTGCTTGACCTATCGCACTGAAGGTCTCAACACGGAGATTACAAATCTCAGAGGAATTGTGCCCCATAGTCAAGAATACAAGAGCAAATATTACCTCAGGGCTCAGCTGCTGCGTATGGTAGAGGTCTTAGACGAGAAGGGAAGAAGCTGTGTTGTCTTTTCGAATACTGGAGGTGAGCTCTTCCTTAGCGAATACCACACGGCAATTCTCAAGCTCATTCGTGACACTGTGCGAACTCTCTTACACGAGAAGCTTCCAACGACGGATGAGGAGAAGGATGCACGACTGAAAGAACTGTTAAAGGGGATCGAGGCGATGACGCAGACGAAGGGGGACAATAAGCAGATTTTCGAGGATATGCTAGGAATCGTTCGTAGCGTCTTTGACAAGATGAAGACAGTCGACAAGGATGTAGACACCTTGGCTGAGATGATGAAGCTAGATGACCTGTTCCCTGCTGAAGGGGCGGCTACACAAGCAGGAGGCGGTCCTTCAGCGGATGCAGAGGCAGAGGCAGAGGCAGAAGAAGAGTACGAACGTGTCTTTACTACCGCCATGGGGCATCTTGATGGGATGCCAAAGGGGCACAGAGCCGAGTTCCTCGAGGCAGTCACTGAGGTGCTTATGCCTGGTGGAAAGGATCTGGAGACATCGATTGGACGGGCAGTTGAGCGAAAGGGATTCTCTTTATCGACGACAATGAGTAGGCTACGTGATATTGATACGGATAAACATGGCAAATCGTTTCTACGCTGTGTCGAAACCCTCCTTGAACTCAAGGAATCTCAGATGAATGTGTTCGAAGCACCTCCTGACCTCCCTCCCAAGGAAAGATATTCTTACACTATGTCCAAGTATCCTTCGCTAAAGGAGTATCTTCCCAAAGATATTCTTCGCCGTGGTTCTCTTACCGACCTCGAGAAAAAGCTACGTCGCATATATCCTTATACGGAAACCCTCATTGAAGATATAAAGGCGATCAGGAAAACTCCTGATCCCTGTACACTCTTTTACAAGGGGCTTTGCCTGATGATGCCCAAGAAGGCACGCCCTATATGTAAGAAATTGGTTGATACGGTACCCAGATGCAAGGAGCTCGTGGAAGAAGTTCTTGTGGCGTGCCAGGTTCCAGTATCTGAAGGCCTTGTCTTTAAGGAGGTGACCCTTCCTAAGGGATTCTGGGCAATGGCGGATGAGCTGAGAAAGATTCCTAGCCCAGGCCTCCCTATAACCATTCACGAAGAGCCTCCCAAATCCTTTCAGAAAGTGATGGGTGAACACCCATTTCTTCTTGTAGGAACAGGTACAGTGTTAAAGGGGGTCAAGGGGATGGAAATCGATATTGCTGACGACAGTGAAGAGATTCGCAAGGGAGAGGTCTCTATAGGTGCGGTGCTGTTTCTTTATCTGTATATAATGTGTGATAGTCATATAGATGCCTGAAAGTGGTTCTGCTTCTTCTGCTTCTGCTCCTTCCAAACAGAAGGAGCCAATGCCAATGCAGCCCGTGCAGGTAAATATCGCCCTCAAAGCAAAATATGCAGCCTATACGGCACTTGTCTTCTTTCTTGTGGCAAACCCTGAGACATACAAACTCTTCCAGCGGGCCTTTGGTTCCTGGGTAGAGATAGCCAGCGAGGGTGGATGCCCTACACCCGCTGGTTTTTTTCTTCACACGGGCCTCTTCTTTCTCTTACTCTGGGCATTGATGTTGTTTCCGAGAGATGTATGAGGTTGGGGTCTAAGGGCTAAAGGGTTGTACAAGGGAAAGGTTATGCAAGCCCGGCTTGTACTGTCAGAGGGGCAGTGGATTTCTGTCAGTCTACCGAAGGGACGGGATACTAGTTGGACCGTCGCAGATGAATATGCTTTTGCAGCAGCATATGCCTCGGCGATACGAAGGTTTGACGAGGCTAGAGCGACAGTAGTGGCAGAAGCCGCCACCCTCCGCCGGCTTTATCCTGGGCTTGTCTTCGACGCAAGGCTCGAACAGGATATTCAAAGTATAGTTCCCCAATAGAATGAAGCCAGCTATGCTCAAGAACATCGGTTACGTTGTTGTGGGTCTCCTGGTCGCCTACGGTCTGTATCGTCTCTTCAAGCGTGTTGAAGGATTTTCTTCTTCTGGAAGTACCTTCACCCTCTACTATGCCGACTGGTGCCCTCACTGTAAGGCAGTGAAGCCCGCCTTCGAATCGTGGATGTCTTCCCAGACGATGGTAAAGGCTCAGATGAAGGAGGCCGATAAGGATTCTGCTGCCGTGCAGGCAGCAGGTGTCAAGGGCTTCCCCACCTTCCAGCTGACCAAGGAGGATGGATCAGTTGTGGAGTGCAGTACAAGAGATGCTGCTGGATGGGAAGCCTTTCTGAAACAGAATATGTAAGCAAATCCTCTTTAGAATGTCATACATTCTCTAGAGAATTATTAAGCGTGCTACCCATCTAAGTATGTTTAAAATACCATAAATTACCCAGATTACCGTGCTTTGGTAAGAGTTCCACTACTGCTCTCTGCACGCCGCCGTGTAAATCAAGACGACCCATATGACAAGAAAGATAATCATCCCCGCACATGACACCACCTTTTACTAATTTCGGTAAGGCTAGCTTAATTGTCTCAGCCACGCTCTCGTATTCATGAGAAGCATCAATGTGAATAAATTTTATAGACCCTTCAAATGTCTTTAACCATTCAATGCAATCCTCTTTAACCACGCGATAATTCCCTCTTGTATGTAAATTCATATTATCAAGAAACGTACCGTATACATCTCTTTCTTTCACGATTTGTTCAGTCGGATGCAGCTTTCCAGTAACAATAGATTCTTGAACATTTCCTAGCCACGTATCGTTACACACTAATACTTCAGGGAAACACGTATTTGCTAAACGGAGTGTTGACTTCCCTTCCCAGCACCCAATTTCAATGATTTGCCCGTCTACGCCTTTAACCGTTTTCAGTAATTCCGATACATCATGTAACTGTTGTTCGGAATACCAATCTTCGTGGAACATCTGTGCGGGCCGTATAAGATAGTATGTATATTTATACGCAAAATTCAGAGCGGAATCAAGTAAACTACGTAAAAAATTGAACGGTCTGGCTGGGCCTCAGCTGAGTCCTACAATGCAAGATTGGGCTCCTGTTGTCCTTCGATCTTCTGCTTCCGCCTCAAAGGCAGCGGCAGCGGCCCCCACATCTAAGAACCCGCATCTTACACGGTCCGAGGCTGCACAAACGGCCGCCTCCATGGAGAAGAAGGAGTTCGGCACCCTAAAGACGCTTTCCGCTGAGAGTCGTAAGACGCTCATCGCAAAACGTGTGGCCCTCAAGCTCAATCAGGTACAGCTGAATCAAAGATGCTCCTTTCCACCGAATACAATTCGTGACATCGAGAATGGGTCTCTCTGCCCCAGCAACGGTCAGCTAAATGTCTTAAATCGTTTCCTCGGCGGCGGGCTGCATCTGGGGTAAAGAAAGTATAGTACAAGAATTAGAATGGATATAGATACGGTGTGTATGTTAATTCCTACCTATCCTCCACACTACTCTTTTTTATACGATGTGATACATAAACTCAAAGAGAACAATATATATATTGATTTATTTTTAGTATTTTCGTCACAAGAAGACTATACTGCATTTGCAGTAAAAGAGTATATCAAGCCAATAATAATCACAGAACCTATAACTACACAGTGTATAGTAACGTTCAAAAAGTTTTACGGACTGAAACAATTGATGGAATCTAAGTATGATTATATTATATGCTGTGATTCTGAGATAGATATTCTACCCGAATACTTTACAAAAGAGAATATTACAAGCAAAATTAAACAAATCTTTCGCAATAAGAAGATATACGCAGGGTACAGCGAAGATCCATTAACGCTTGGTATTATGAAACCATGTACAGAATTATTTCCTAATGATATGGAGAAGTTAAAGAATATAACAATGGACTACACATTATATTTCTGGTTTAGCGATTTACCTGTATATAGG
>Ga0118677_10004110_pt1 | contig 26857 bp, 26 predicted proteins | sample AliMusrvi5mmetaG_FD_86154 | JGI IMG/M metagenome (GOLD analysis project Ga0118677, IMG submission 86154) | reverse complement strand
CAGATAGAATTTTTGCAAACTTAGAAATTGACCTGAGTTGTAAAAAAATGCGAAAGGTTTATCTCGATGCCTTATGGATAGGGAAAATTGCTTGTTGAAAAATTAACGAACTATTGATTTATGAAATTTCTAAATAATTAATAATCCAAATAATGAAAACCAGAAAAATTGTATTTATAACCGGCGCTACTTCAGGCATAGGTAAGGCTTGCGCTGAGAAATTTGCTTCAAATAACTATGATGTTATAATTACAGGAAGAAGAAATGAGCGACTGGATGAACTTGCAGCCAATTTAAAAGAAAAGTATAAAATTGATGTTCTCTGTTTGAGTTTTGATGTCAGGGATCTAATGCAAGTTGAAAAAGCGATTTCATCACTTGACGAAAAATGGAAAGATATTGATATTCTCATCAATAATGCAGGGCTTTCGGCAGGTTTGAATCCAATTGATAAAGGAATTATCAGTGACTGGGAACAGATGATTGATACGAATGTCAAGGGGTTGTTATATGTTTCAAAACAGATAATGCCGGTGATGACGGCACGTTTATCCGGGCATATAATAAATATCGGTTCTATTGCCGGCAAGGAAACTTATGAAAACGGGAATGTGTATTGTGCCAGCAAACATGCGGTGGATTCACTGACCAAAGGCATGAGAATAGACCTTTTGAAATACAATATAAAAGTTACGGCAATTCACCCGGGGGCTGTTGAAACTGAGTTTTCTCTTGTACGTTTTAAAGGCGACAAACAGGCGGCTGATAATGTTTATAAAGGTTACAAACCATTGACCGGTGCCGATGTCGCTGAAGTTGCTTACTATGTCACCACATTGCCCGACCATGTAAATATCAATGACCTGATCGTTACACCTACGGCACAAGCCAATACTGTTCATACTTTTAAAAAAATATAGTCATTGGTCATTGGTCAATAGTCATTGGTCAATAGTCAATAGTCATTGGTCAATAGTCATTGGTCAATGGTCATTGGTCAATGGTCATTGGTCAATTATGATGGAAGCAAAATATTGGTAATGACTAATGACAGGTGACAATTGACTGTTGATGATATTAAGCATAAAAGAAGTTAAATTTCAAGTTACCGTTTAATGAATTATTATACTTTTGCACGTTTTTTGAATGACTTTTTGACCCCGAAAATAATCAGTGATGACTATAAAAAGAATATTTGATTTACTTGACCATTATAAAGAAAACTGGCCCGACAGACAGATAGTTTTGTCAGGGAAAGATAATGGGACCTGGGTAAATTATAGCATTGATGATTTCATTGAAAAAGCAAACAATCTCAGTTATGGTATGCTGGCAATGGGTTTACAAAAAAATGATAAAATTGCATCAATAACCTTCAACCGGCCGGAATGGAATTTCATTGATATGGGAGTGCAGCAAATGGGCGGTATTCATGTACCGATTTACCCTTCCATCAGTGATTCTGATTATAAATATATCCTGCAACACGCAGAAGTAAAATTCATTTTCGTTGCCGGCGAAGAATTGTACCGCAGGATTAAACAAATCGTAACTGATATTCCATCAATAATAGCTATTTACACTTTTAAAAACCTTCATGGTTTTGAATATCTTGGCGAGCTGATGGAGTTTGGTTCACAGCATAAAGATCCTGAAAAGCTGCAGGCAATCAAAGATTCTATCACTGAAGATGACGTACCAACAATTATTTATACATCAGGTACTACAGGACATCCAAAGGGCGTAGTTCTGCAACATAAAAATATTATCAGCAATTTTTTGGCTGCATCAAATATCCCTCCCTACGTTCCGGGCACAAGGGCATTCAGTTTCCTTCCAATCTGTCACATCTATGAGAGGATGCTTAATTACCTGTACATGTATTGCGGATATTCTATTTATTATGCCGATAATATCGTTAATGTTCCTGAAAACCTGAAAGAGGTAAAGCCTGAAATAATGGGGACTGTCCCACGTTTACTTGAGAAAATATATGACAAGATCATTGCAACCGGAAGCAAGCTTAGTGGTATTAAAAGAGGAGTGTTCTTCTGGGCTTTGTCTGTTGGATTCAGTTATAAACTAAATAAAGAAAACGGTTGGTATTATGGTTTAAAATTGAAGATCGCAAGAAAACTTGTCTTTTCAAAATGGAAGCAGGCATTGGGTGGAAACCTTGATATTATTGCATCGGGAGGAGCAGCTTTGCAACCAAGACTGGCAAGGATATTCTGGGCTGCCGGGTTCCGTGTTCTTGAGGGATACGGACTGACTGAAACTTCACCTGTCCTTGCAATCAATACTCTTGAACCCAATTGCAATAAATTCGGCACAGTAGGCCCAGTCTTGCGTGGAGTACAGGTAAAGATCGCTGACGATGGTGAGATCCTTGCAAAAGGTCCTAACCTGATGAAAGAATATTATAAAGAACCCCAGTTAACCAAAGAAGCAATTGATGAAGAAGGCTGGTTCCATACTGGCGATATGGGATGTCTTGATAAAGATAATCTGCTTAAGATAACCGGAAGAAAAAAAGAAATATTCAAAACTTCATTTGGAAAGTATATTGCTCCCCAGATGATAGAAAACAAATTAAAAGAGTCATCCTTTATTGACAACATTATTGTTGTAGGAGAGAATCAAAAGTTTGCTGCTGCATTGATTGTTCCTGATTTTAATCATTTGAAATGCTGGTGCGAGATAAAGGGAATCCCTTACACTACAAACAATGAAGTCCTCGCTCTGCCAAGAATTAAAGCCCGTTTTCTGAAAGAAATAAAAAAGTATAACGAAGAATTGGGAGATACTGAAAAGGTCATGAGTTTCGAGCTCATGGATACCGACTGGACCATAGAAACCGGGGAACTTACCGCCACTCTCAAACTCAGGAGATCGTTCATCAATAAGAAGTATGCAGAAGTGATCTGCAAACTTTTCAGCTAAGTTATAAATTCCAAATCTCAAATTCCAAATTCCAAGAGGATATACGTTTGGATTTTTGATTTTGAGATTTGGGGAATTAGGCTTTTATTCTTTCACAATTTTCTTCGTTAGGAAAATGTTCCTGGAATCTTTTACGGTCAATAAGTATATGCCTTTGCTAAGAGGTTTTGTGCTGAATGAAAGAATATTTTTTCCTATTTCTGCAGGTCCATGCAACAGCGTTCTGACAAGTTTTCCATTGTTATCAAACAATGAAACATCAATAGTAGCATTATAAGGAATTGTGACTTCAACAAATTCAAGGTCTGAAACAGGATTGGGATATGCATTCATGGATGCCTGTTCATTGAAATTAAAATTCGAAACACCGGCATCCGGTGCAGGAATATGAAGCTCTGCGATCCATGTTGCATTCACTCTTGAATATATACTTGCTTTCTTTCCCCATGTACCGGAAACCCACACTTTGCCGGGATCATTGTACACTCTCTGGTTGCCTGAATAATCACCCCAGCGTTCGGGATCGGTATTTGTGAAAAAATTGATGTAAGAAGTACCTGTTTTTAAAATTCCCCGTGAAGAATACAACCCTGTGATGCCATTATAATTAAATGCACACAATCCTGCATAAACATTAAAAGCAGAATAGTCGGCTCCGATTATTGCTGAATTATCCGAAGGTCCGTTTCCGGTATAGGAGATATTTGGATAACCAAATTCAAGAGTATCGGACATAAGTTTTAAATGAAGAGATGGAGTCGTGGATAAATTATTAATTATCCCGTGATAAATTGTAGCCAACCCGCTAAGAGTATCCATAGTATTTCCCACAAATTGTATTTTGTCATTTTCAATAAACGAGCCAAGTACACGTGCATCATTGGTGGCGAATGTTTGGTTCTGTGGCTGTTTTGCACTCGGAGGCATTCCATAATTTTTATCTGAGAGTACGGGTGTGACCGTCAATACAGCATTGGTATCAGTCAACACATCTGAAATGTGCAAAAGGAAAAAGGTGTCATTCTGAATGGCAAAATTCCTGTCTGATAAAAGATAAATATCCGGACCTACAAGAGCGCTCCCACCCTGCACCGGGTCAAGATTCCTGATAGAAGTTCCATCATATTTTATCTGGCTCCAGAGTTTTGTTTTCAGAGTATCTCCATTGTAACCTTTGTTTTTATCAATTTGCCAAATCACAGTTTGCTTAAATGCGGTCTGCCATGTTCCGGTATCCTTCAGCAGATTTACAGTTAAAAAAAGTTCATTTTGTGTTAGTGCAATTGATGGAAAATCAGACCAGCTTGAATCAGCGAGTGGATTTCCTGAAAGGTAATAAAGATTCCACAGTCCTAAAGGATTATTGGTTTGTGAAAAGGCAACAACAATGTCGCTGGTGCTGTCAACATAACCTGCCAGATATGCCATGACAAACTTATCCACCGATGGATCATAAAGCAATTTGGGATCATATTGCTCAGGATATAATTGCAGCGTGTCTGAAAAAGCTGACAGCGAAACAGTCTTTAGCAAAGTGTCATTATGCTGCGTGTTGTAGATATAAATGTTGCAATTGATATTAGAAATGAGCATGCCATTATTTGAAATTGCAAGCGTGTTATCATTCGGGATGTTATTACCGAAAATATTTCCTTCAAAAGCTTTTACCACAACCGGTGTATCGGGTGTGGATTTTACCTTTTCATTATAGGGAAATAATGACAAGTCTTTTCTGGGATATTTCTTCTCAGCCTCAGCTTTGATCTTATTGATGTATTCAGCATAGGCCTTGTTACCTTCAACAGGTTTATCAAGGTTTAACAACTGAACATTCCAATCGGTTTTAATACCGGAAACGTTTACAGTCCTGCTTTTACTGACTGTAAAATGACTTTTCTGATAAGTGCATTTCTGCTGGGCAAAAGTGCACAGTGAAAAGCATAAACTAAAAATTACGAGAGTTAAATGTCTTGCCTTCATGGTAGGAATTTAGAAAGAACAAATTTACAAGAAATTTTGTTATCACACAATTATTTTAAAAAGATTCAAAACTCAAAACCCGGAACTTTGAACCTTGAACCTTGAACCTTGAACCTTTTGCAAAAAAAAGCCTCCTTTATAAAAAGGAGGCTATAACCCAAACCAACTAAAAAAAACCAACTCATGAACTACTCTATAATAATCAGTCTTGATGCAGACTTTTTACCTTGTTTAATATTTATCAAATAATTTCCTTTTGCATAATCTTTCATGTCAAATTGCCTTGTGTAAGTCCCGCTCTCCTTTTCCATTGACTCCCTCATCAATTGATTTCCGTCCATATCCGTTATTTCAATCGTGGTGTTATTGACGGGATCAAGCTGGAACTGCACATTAAAAAACCCATCCCCCGGGTTTGGGAACACTTCAATGGGCAATTCATCCTTATCAAATTTTGAAGTGTTGTTGACATTGTCCGATATTGTAATTTTCTTATTGTACATGACCTGCTGACCCTTGTTATTTTTGCCAAAGATCTGAACATTCATGTTTGGATTCGATTTAGTGGAGCTGTCAATCTGCATTGACTTGTTCTTATCTTTAAAACTTTTGATAATAATTTGATTATCCCCCAATGATGGGAACAGAGAGTCAGAATTCCGGAAGTTGAACTCTTTGATTATTGAATCCACATCAAAGCCATTGCGGGGCATTTGAAAATCGGGATACTCAAAATTTCTGAAGAAAAGATCGTTTCCGCCAAAGTTAAAATTGCGGAACATGTTTTCCATTTGCGAATAATTCTGTCTGAAGGATGTGTCAAAAGGATTGCTGAACGATTTAAAACTGAAATTCCCAAACCCTTGTCCGTTCAGGGAATCTTCAATATCCATGTTGCCATCGCCGTTGTATTCTTTCTCGGTAATAACCGTATCACCATTGACAATCTTCATGGATTTGATCTTTACATAGGATTTGCTTTTAGGCTGGTTGTTGTCCTGGGCAACAACTGAATTTATGAAAGCAGCAAAGCTCAACAGGCAAATTACTGCTGAAATTTTTAATTTTGATTTCATATTCATTATCTCGTTTTTGCTTTACAAAATTATATCATATTGCCCTACTAGCACTATTAAAGAACGTTAACATAGGTTAAAAAAAGTTAAGTGTTGAAAAGTCTAAAGTTCAAGTTTTAAAGTTCAAAGTTCAAAGTGGTGCCAATACCAAAATCAGCATATTTTTCGTTGCAGTTTTATTTTTATTGTATTTTTACAGCATTGTAAATTCAATTAACCTTGAATTGCAAACTGATTTTCTTTATTACAAAAAAGGCTTTTAATAAACCACGATTGAACAAATGAAAAAAGAAATTGAACAAAATGAAATTGTCAAATCACAATCTGATTCAGGAATTGTCAATGAAAATAACGAAGACGTCATAAAAATCTATTCCCGTTCAGCCATTATGGGTTTCTCAGTCTTTTTCACCACAGTTTTCGGAGGGGTGCTTTTGATGCAAAATTTTAAAGACATCGGAAATAAAAAAATGGCCAATACAGTCCTGATCTTTTCAATTCTTTATACTGCATTGTCAGCAGTCATCATTCTTAGCGCTGCACCAATGGGTTCATCATTGACAATTGTAATGAATATTATCGGAGGAGTGATTCTGAATGAATTTTTCTTTCGCAAATATTTTTCAACCGGACAGGAATTAAAACACAAGAAGATCTGGAAACCATTAATAATTTCATTGATCATTACACTCCCTTTTATTATTGCGTTATTTATTTGAAAATAAAAGTCTGATCACATTTTAATTTGAAACTTTAAACAATCCTTTAAATAAACAATCATGGAAACACACAAACCAAAATCATTACACGAATTGAAAGCAAATCGTAAGCCTTTACGCAATGCCAACATTGTTGCAAAAGAAAATTTATCAAAACTCGACAAACTTGCCTTGTGGATCACTACACATGTAGGAACCATGGGTTTTTTCTTTGTCATTTTTGTCTGGACTTCCATATGGCTTGGATGGAATTCGCTTGCTCCTGCGTCAGCCCGTTTCGACCCCTTCCCTGCTTTTGTATTATGGCTTTTCATCTCAAACATGATCCAGATCTTTCTCATGCCACTCATCATGATTGGTCAGAACTTACAAAGCGCTCATGCCGAAGCACGCGCCGAAGCTGATTTTGATGTGAACACCAAAGCTGAACAAGAGATTGAAACCATCCTCATGCACCTCGAAAACCAGAACAAAGTAATTATGCAGATCCTCGAAAAACTGGAGAATAAATAAATTTTTATTTTTCATTTTTCAAAATTGTTGCGATCCATGGCTTACATTGATGATGTGCTGGCATACTACACCGACTATGAGCTTGCCGTTTTTTACAACTACAAGCTTGCGGACTATTTGCCCGAAACTCAAAACAAGATAAAGAACTATATCTTCAACGACCGTGGATTGACAAACGATTCGATCAGTGATTTTCTCAGCAAGATGGGTGAACCAACACCACGTGATGGACTGGTGTCGTGCCCCCGCTGCAAATCTTCAAAGCTGCAGAAAGATAGTATTGACGGGCAATCCACTGATTTCAGCAAAGAATGGGTGGAGGCCTCAAATCCCGCAAATGAAATGTTTGAAATTCCTTTTGACGATCTGCCAAAATATGGCAAAGTGACTTGCATCGTTTGTGGTTACGAGCTATACAGCAAAGAAAAGTTGGAGGATGAGAAAACAACCACCCGCGGGGTTCTCTATTCATTATTTGGGGCACCCAAATCTTTAAGATTTTTTAAATTGATGAAATTTTCAAAATAACTTCATCGAACTGATCACGTTTTATTATATCGTCACTACGTGACTTCAGTTTGAGCCTGATATTTTTTTCTACCAATATACCGTCACTACGTGACTATTTCCCCGAATTTCCTACTCTTAGTCTGACACGTTTGCGAAGATTCGGGACTTGTATTTCTGTTCGTACTTCTGTGGAATTATGTTTTTGCTGATTTTCTTTTAAACTTTTTACCAATGATAAATCATGCAGGAGTGGTGCATGTCCCTTTCATTTACTTTACAAACCTTATAAACTTTACAAACTTTACAAACCTTACAAACTTTACAAACTTTACATCAACGAGCCATAGAAACAAAGCAAAGTTTAACAGCGGAACCATGCATGGTCCATTTGTCCGTTCACTGGCAATTCACACAAAAAGAAATGAGATGATTAATGATCTCAATATTCTTTATTGGAACAGAATCCAGTTTTAGCGGACAATCCATCTTACATTCCCACTCCGAGGTATTTATTGTATGATCAACAGTAGTCTGGGTTTTCCGGGGCAAACATTGTCCTTTCGACAAACCGGCCTTTACTTCATCAGGTGTCGCAAAGCCATATCTGCCCGGTGGCAATGACACAGAAAATTCCCCTTTTTTATTTGTTGTAAAACTCTCCATCACTTTCGGAATGCTGTCCATGGAGGTAATGCTGATAATGCACAGTGTAAATTTCTGAAGAGGTATTAAAGCTAAATTGGTTTCATCTCTTTGAATTCCGCCTCTCGAAATGCTCGTGTAAAAAAGCGTTCCGCTCATTTTAAGCTTGCTGTTTGAGTTTTCAACAGAGGCGATGCCATCAGTTCTTGTTTGCGAAAAGCAATGGAGTAATATGAATAAAATGGTTCCCGTTATCAGAATATTTTTCATTGGCGTTTAATAGGTTTGTAAAAATTAATTTCCCGGTGCATGTTTTAGATTTGGTTTGTTTACCACCATTGGCCTTAACGATGATAAAATTTCAATAGTTTTTCAATCATTTCATTTTTTGCGTTAAGGAAACACCCATTTTTTTGTGCTTATATCATTTCTTTTTTACCATCTCTGCTGCTGTCACAGTCCGTGTGAAAAAAATTCCGGTATATTCATTTCTCATACTGTTTGGAAACAGCAATAAATAATTATCAATTCCCACTACTCCTGAAAATAAAGATGAATTGGTTTGCACCTGTTGAAGCTCTAATCCATTACCTCTATTGTTGAGCATTGTCCCGCATTGATAGTAATGATTAAGTGTACAAAGTTTGCTTGCAATATTTAGCGTAGTGTCCTTGCAAAGATAATAAGCAATCTTGTTTTTCCCCTTATAAGGGAGAAGCATATTGTGAACATTTCCGCCTATTGTAATTGTTTTCCATGAGAGATGTTCCTTTATTTTACTCCTGATTTTACCATACATTAAACTATCTCTTTTCTCGTTGTCACTCGTCTCATCCTTATTTAAATCATAGAAAAAAACTTTTATCCGTGGATTTTTGCTCAACAGAATAATTGCTTTGGCCCAGGCAACAGATGCTTTCCCGTCGAATGAAGGGTTTACGAAAAATTCCGAGCGAAAAACACTACTGTCTGTTTGCAAAATCAAAAAAGTTTTCATTTGGTCGGAAGGAATTTCAAAACCAAACTGAACACTATCACCTTTGCTAGCAAAAAGCTCTGCCAGATTCGTTGCAAATTTTACAGGTTCATTTGTTCCGTGCATCTCGCCAATCATAATAAGCCGGTAACCGGATAACACGTCATAAACCTGTTTATTCAAACTGTCCGAATTATCAATTTTCACTGCGTTTTCTTTTAAGTATGCAGGGAAGTCCTGTCCTCTCACACCAAAAAAGATGAACGTTATTATCAGCAGAGAAAGTAAATGTTTGGTCATACAAATTGTTTAAGCACTGTCATTGTTCTATTGGATGCTGCATAAGAACGGAAAGAAAATTTCAACAGTTTTTTCAATCATTGCAATTTCCACCTTAAGCATTATAGCATTTTTATAACATTTTTGGTAATCTCGTGCATTCTGCTCCATAAGTTTCATTTGCTTTAATAACAAAAAATAGTCGTTTTTCAATTGAATCATATTTCCCTGTCAAAGGTCTGCATTTTCCTATGATGAAATTTTCCGACCATTTAATGCTGTTGGGAAGGTACGTTTCTCCCTTTCGTTTATAATAGATCGCATAATTTTCTTCCTCAGTTGTTATACGTATCATGTAAGAAACAGGCCAAAAATTTTGCGAGTCAGATTTTGGTCTGATCAGATTTATAAACTGATAATAGGCGTTATTTTCAATGGTATCTTTGTTGCTAACGATATAAACAAAGCGTCGTTTGCCAGGTATATTGGTAGAATCCAATTTTAAGATATCATTATTGCTTTTGATAAAATTAATAAAATCTTCGCTTTTAAAAGTAAGTAAATGGAATGGTTGTAATCCTATAAATGGAGGAAATTTTGATAATCCAATTCTCTCTTTATCCTTCATAATTGTCGAATCTGAATTTTCTGCTTTTTTTGTTTGATACAAATAAACCCTGTCTGTAGAATCAAAAATTATTACAAGATCTGAATACCATCCAAGACTTGGGAATGGTGGTGGGCTTATCAAAATATTCCTTCGGTCATTTAAGTCATTATTTTTATACCGTTCTGTCGCCATACAAACAGAATCCTTTGAAATAACAAAGTATTTCTTTGCGTCAACTCCATTTCTACAATTAGAAAATGCAATCAATACCAACAATAATATCAAACTAAAATTTCTTCTCATTTCCGCACCCCAAAATTGAGTCTGCTCCGAAAAGTAAAAAAGAAAAAATGCCACAAAAACACCAATACACAAAATAACAAAATTCAACAAAATAGTTTTTCGTGGAATTTTGTGTTTTTGTGTTTTAGTGGCAAAATAAACTTATCGGAGTGTACTCAAAATTATCTTTTAAATCTTTCGTTCATGATCCTATCTCTGCTTTTGCGACAGTCATATCCAACTCCTTTTCAGATTTGGCAATAACAATTGTCGCAATGGCATTGCCTATAATATTTGTAATTGCGCGTGCTTCGCTCATAAATTTATCTATGCCAAGGATCAGGGCCAACGAAGTAACAGGGATATTACCCTCAACGGATAACACAGCAGCCAGGGTTATAAAGCCGCTGCCTGTAACTCCGGCTGCTCCCTTGGATGTAAGCAAGAGTATTAATAACAAAGTTATCTGCTGTGACAGGTCTAATGGAGTATTTGTTGCCTGTGCCAGGAAAACCGCTGCCATTGTAAGGTATATTGAAGTCCCGTCAAGATTGAATGAATACCCCGTTGGCACTACCAATCCAACTACTGATTCGGAACAACCGACTTTCTCCAGTTTGCTTATTAAACTGGGCAATGCAGCTTCGGAGGATGAGGTGCCGAACACTATAAACAACTCTTCTTTTAAGTATCTCAATAATTTAAAAATACTGAAACCGCATGACCGCAACACACCTCCAAGAATTAAGATGATGAACAAAATACAGGTAACATAAAATGACAACATCAACTGCCCCAACGAAACCAACGAGGCCAGTCCATATTTTCCGATCGTAAAGCTCATAGCGCCCAAAGCGCCCAGCGGAGCTACTTTCATGATTATTTTTATGACTGCAAAAAGTCCGGATTCCAGTGATTTTATTCCGCTTAAAAATGGCTTCGACTTTTCGCCCATTTTCGATAACCCGAAACCCAAGAGAATAGAAAAGAACAACACCTGCAATATATCGCCTGTTGAAAAAGCATTGCCAATATTATCGGGTATAATGTGCAAAAGAAAGTCCTGCACAGTATTATTCCCTGATTGTGTTATAAACGTTTGAACCGATTTTGTATCTAATGCTTTAGGGTCAATGTTCATTCCAACCCCGGGTTTCATGACATTGATAACGATCAATCCTATTATTAATGCAAGCGTTGATAAAATTTCAAAATAAATCAATGCTTTCAATCCGACTTTACCAACCTTTTTTGCGCTGGGCATTCCTGCAATCCCCAATACTATGGTGCAAAAAATTATAGGCGCAATCATCATTTTTACCAGCTTAATGAACCCGTCGCCCAATGGTTTGAGTTTTACAGCCGATTCGGGAAAAAAATAACCCAATAAAATTCCGATTATTATTGCTGCGATAACTTGTAAATACAGACTTTTAAAAAATCTCAATTTTTTTATCATACTCAAAGGTTACGTTGAATTTTAAAAGTGTCTTTAACGTTTAGCAGCTTGCCAACGCCCTTTTTTTGTGGGGTTAAGAGCACGTCACTTTCTGTCCGCACAAATGATGATAGAAAGCACGTCCCTTTCTGCCCCACATGCACCAGCAAAAAATGGGTGGAGGCAATGCGAAAGTTATGCCCTGTAAATCTTTTTTTTCGTCATTAGATGCTCGTCCCTGTCTGATTAACCACTATTCGTTCTCTCGTGTCGGTCGTCGATGTCGTATGGCATCGGCGTCCGTCGGTGCTGTCATGTTTGCACTGTCACGTCTGCATGTCCAATTCTTGTCTACGGTCCATCAATTAATAATCTGCCTTATAGTATGTCCTTGTACCGAGGTCAAGACCAATAAAACCCTTCATGCCTTCTAATACCATTATCCATGTCGCTAATTTATAACTATTGTCAAGGTGATTAATAACATAATGTTTTACAATAGTAGTGTCTAATGGATGTGGATATTCAATAATTTTAAAATACTTTATTCCTCCAATCGTTAACTTTTCGTCATCTGCTCTTGCTTTTCCGTGGCGATAATATTCATGCTCGTTCTCGTGGTCATAAGCATAAACCTCGGCTCTGCTACTTGATTCAATTTTAATATATGTCCATCCATATTCCATATAGGAACCTCCAGACCAATATCCAATAAACTCAGGTCTATCCTTTTCGACTTGTTTTCTACAGCCTATAGTCGTTATTAAAATTAAACAAAATATTCCAAGTCCAGTTTTCATTTGTTCTGTTTAATTGTACTTCGACTGCTTTCCTTTTATAAGGCAAACGACCAGAGCCAAGCAAATCATTTTTTTCATCTTTTAATGCACGTCCTTTCTAGTTAACCATTATTCGTTCTCTCGTATCGGGCGTCGATGTCATTATTCATCGTCATCCATATGTACTATCATGTTTGAATTACCACGTCTGCATATCCAATTCTTAATAACCGTTCACCAATTAGTAATCAACTTTATAATATTCAAGTTTACCCTGATCACGAAATAAAATCAAAGGGAAAATGCCATTTAAAACCATTTTCCAGTTTGCTAATTTATGGGAACCGATATAATCTATTAAATCATGCTTCTCAATAGTAGTATCAATTTGATGAGGATATTCAATAATTTTCAAGTTCATTATTCTTCCTATTTTTAAATGATGATCACTTGCTCTAGCAATTCCTGCATAGTCAACATTGTTCATCCCTTCATATAAACTATAATCCGCATGACTATCTTTAGAAATAGAAAAATAAATCCTTTTATCAGTATTGTCATTTTTACTATACCACATCCCTATAAATTCAGGTCTGTAATTGTCATCAATTTTTTTCTTACAACCAAGAGTCGAAAATAAGATTATACAAAATACTATTTGCCAAGTTTTCATTTGTTCTGTTTAATTGTAGTTCAACTGCTTTCCTTTTATAAGGCAAACGACCAGAGCCAAGCAAATCATTTTCTTCATTCTTTTAATTACCCGTTAATTCAAAATAGTAGTCTTTCCCGTTGTAAATTGTCTCCATATGAACATCATGATCCATCAATTTTAAAAGGTCTATATCTACATCTTGAGGATTTGGAGTCCCCCAACCAGTAAATAAAAATGAACCATGATTATAAAGTCTAATGCTTTTTTTATGATTAATGAAACCATAACGACAAGCAAAAATTTCAATTGAGTTTCCTCCGTCTATCTGTAGAGCATCGTCATCATTAGTTTCAACATAACGAAATTCGAAATGCAATCCATATCTATTTAACATCTGCTGCAAGGAATCTACACCATTTATTGTATACTTAGTCAAAGTGTAATTACCATATAATCTATTTTTAGCTGACCGTAAGCTAACCATTGGACCATCTTTATATCTGCAACCAGCAATAAAGGCTGTCAAGATCAATATTAGTAGTAGGTTCTTTTTCATTCTTAAAATGGTTGCTAATGTTTCTGTTGCAGCTAGGCAGCAATTTCCACTATATTCCCTCTTAAGTCTTTGTTTTTTTAAAGCTTAAAATTTATTCATTCCCAGCGACTTATTTTTGTTATCCACTGTTAAACGTTTTATATTTGTAAACGTTTACTAACTAATATTTTTAAGCCTTCAAATTTACAAATAAATTCCTGATCCCAACTCCATTTATTGAAATAAAAAAATTTCAATCAGATTACATTTCCAAAATATTACCTGGCAATTACACTTAACAAAAATTATTACTACTTACAAATGTGATGTTTACAAATCTGAAAAAGAAATTTTGAGATCACATCGGGACATATTGAGATCCAATCCTGACGATTGGAGATCCAATCGTGACGTTTCGATATCGAATCGTGACATTTTGAAACCCAATCGTGACGATTGGAGATCCAATCGTGACATTTCGATATCCAATCCTGACGATTTGAGATCCAATCGTGACGTTTCGATATCCAATCGTCAGGATTCGATATCGAATCCTGGGAAACGATCTCAAAATTTTTCTGGCATCATGGCAAAAAATTGCCCCGATCCTTTTGCGCCTTAATGGTTGGATCGGGGCAATAATTTTTTGATTATCTAGCAAAGCAATAACTTAATTGATTTTAATCCGTCCGCAAAGATTTATAATCCGAGCATCCGTCCACGAGGATTTGTAATCCGAGCACCTTATAAATTTTCTATTTTCTATCATCTCTTTTCTATGTTCTTTTTTTCATCCGCAAGGATTCGCAATTCTGTTCGCGAGGATTTTATAATCCGAGCACCTTTACCTTCTTCAACCATCGCAGTCCTTATTTTTTTATCAAGCACCCTTATCTCAGGCTCCGATTTTCTTACTTTTAATTAGCACATTCTTATTTTCATTCAACAAGTGCTTATTTTTTACTAAAAAGTGCTTTTTTTTCTCTTATCATGCCTTTCTGTCAGTCACTATATTCAACTTTTCACTCAACATGCCTTTCTGACAGTCACTCATTGCATTTTTTACTCTCAGTATGCCTTTCTGTCAGTCACTAATTTCTTATTTTTTCCCCAATAAATTGGAATTAATTATTGGAAACGGATCAAAATGGAAAAAATGGAAATTTATGGAGGACAGAAATGCAGAAAGATTACAAAAGTTTCAAAAACTTTTGTAATCTGGTCATAGCTTTTAAATCCAAGATTAAGGAAATATAAAATGTTAGATAAAATCAAAAATAAAAAAATGGAACACTGATTTTTCTGATCCCGTACGAACGAGAGGATTTAAACTAATCAGGACAAATCTTAACTTATCATAACCATAAGTCCAATCAGTGTTCTATTAACAGTCAATTGTCATTGGTCAAAAGTCAATGAGTAGCGGAACATTGAACATTGAACTTTAAACTTTGAACAAAATCAAAAAAATGTAAAATGTAAAACAACGAAATGTAAAATGTAAAATGCCGCGAAACAACAACCAACTAACAACAAACAACAAAGCCTTCATTGCGTTCTTCGCGTCTTTGCGTGAAATCAAAAATCTCAAATCAAAAAAATGTAAAATGTAAAACAGAGAAATGTAAAATGTAAAATGCCGCGAAACAACAAACAACTAACAACAAACAACAAAGCCTTCATCGCGTTCTTCGCGTCTTTGCGTGAAATTTAAATCTCAAATCAAAATTCAGAAATCAAAAAAATGTAAAATGTAAAACAGAGAAATGTAAAATGTAAAATTGCGTGGAACAACAAACCACTAACAACAAACAACAAACCCTTCATTGCGTTCTTCGCGTCTTTGCGTGAAATTTAAATCCCAAATCAAAAATATTTTTTACCTTTGATACTAAATAGATGATGTAAAAATGATGGAAACACAAAACGAACTAAAGCTGGCAGTATTGATAGATGCCGACAATGTGCCCTACGCAAACGTGAAAGAGATGTTTGAGGAAATAGCAAAATACGGCACTCCTACCTTCAAGAGGATCTATGCAGACTGGACAAAACCCACAGTATCGGGATGGAAAAAAGTACTTCTTGAAAATGCGATCACTCCCATCCAGCAATACAGCTATTCAACCGGGAAAAATGCAAGTGACAGCGCCCTCATCATTGATGCCATGGACATTTTATACACAGGCAAAGTGGATGGCTTTTGCATCGTTTCGAGCGACAGCGATTTCACAAGGCTTGCAACAAGGCTCAGAGAAGCCGGCATGAAAGTGATAGGCATCGGCGAAAAGAAAACGCTGAACCCTTTCATCACCGCCTGCGACAAGTTTATTTATCTTGAGATACTGAAACCTGCAATTGCTCAACAATCGGAATACGACAGTAAAAAATCATCAAAAGATATAAAAGTAAAGGATAATGATCCTTTAAGCAAAATTGAGCCGGTGATCATACGCCTTTTAAATGACAGTATAGACGACCTTGCCGACGAGAACGGATGGACATTCCTGGGCGAACTAGGCAACTTAATGCTTAAGAAAAAACCCGACTTCGACCCGCGAAATTATGGCTTCCCTAAAATGCTGCCTTTGATAAAAAGCATGAACAGGTATATCATTGACGAACGCGACACAGGAAAAAACAATATCAAACTCATTTACATCAGAAAAAAATGACATAGTCAATAGTCATTGGTCATTAGTCATTGGTCATTGACTGCTGACTATTGACTAATGACTATTGACTATTGACTAATGACAATTATGAATGTTGATGATTACATTGCAAAGCAGCCTGAGAAGTACAGGGCAACACTTGAGTTGTTGAGGAAAACCATTAAGAAAGCAGCGCCCAAAGCTGTTGAGGCGATCAGTTACCAAATGCCGGCTTTTAAGTTCAACGGGATACTTGTGTGGTATGCTGCCTATAAAAACCATTATGGATTTTATCCGATGGCAAATGCTGTGAAGGTCTTCAGTGAAAAACTCAAAACGTATGACTGCGACAAAGGCACAATAAGATTCCCGGTTGACAAGCCATTGCCACTTGATCTGATAACTGAAATAGTAAAATTCAGAGTTGAAGAAAATCTGAACAAGGTAAAATCAAAAGAAGTTTCGAAGAAGATTATAAAGAAATGAAATTAATTATCTCCTTTAATCAATTCACCACATACGCATAGCAGGTACATAGAAATTCACATAGGGAAGACCCGAGAATTATTTGGATTTTTGCGTGAATAATCTATGTGAAACCTATTTTTCTATTGTGCCTATGTGGTAAAAAAATGCTGCTGATAAGAGTTCAACCCTCTCAAAAAAGCAGCTAACTTTGTTGAAGAAGATAAACTAATTAAAACACAAGTTAAGAATAGCAGGTAAAAAACTTAAACAAAATACCCCATGAAAAAATCATTTCTCATTTCAATTATTTTTTCCACTTTTTTGTTTGCAGGCAGGGTTCATGCACAAAACACATACATTGTCCTGACCACAGTGAGCAGCAGCGATCCCTATTACCAGGCCGCACAAACACTCGCAACATACAGGAATGCTCAAATAATTCATTTCAATGCGGACTCCATAAATGCACTGATACCCGTATTGCAAAATATTCAACCCCGCTATGTAGCCGTAGTGCTTAAACCCATTGAACTGAACATAAATTTTGTGCGACAGTTCCTGATGATGAGCACACGGATTGATGCTGATCCTTTCAGTGATTTTTCTTATGGCTATATTACCGGCGCGACGGCACAGGATGCACTGAATTTTGTGAACAATATCATCTATGCCGAATCGCAGAACATACAGAACTATCCTTTGAATGTGGGAGGATATGCAGCATCTTCCATCAACGCTGTTTACTCCAGTCCGGGTGATTATCTGACCTATCTGAACCCTCCCGATTACTCACAAATTTACATGGAAACAAATGATTCGGGCACAGGGTTGAATTACTTTTTATCAAACACCAATTCCATGCTCAACAAGAAACTGCTGGACATCGGTTATAATGGCGACCCACACATGCTGTGGTTATTTGATGGTGGCAATACAAATCCAAATCCTCCCGTTTGGAATTATGACAGCACAAAAATTGAAGATACTGCATATTCACGCGTAGGACTTACAAGTTTCAACATTGGCGCATTGAACCTCTACCCTGCTGTGGCTTTCAACGGAGCCTGTCATTCAGGTGAACCAAAAAGAGTGATGGTGGAAAGCGACATTGCAGCAACCTTCGGCGACCCGCAAGGTGTAATTAAATTTTATACCATGAGTGATTCATTCAGCTTTGCACTTTCAATTCTCAAGACCGGCATTACAGGATACTTCGCCCCCTGTGGCGCTAACAATGCCAATGATGAAGGGGAAGAAGTTTACAATGCATTTCTTTATCATGAACCACTGGGCGATATTTTTAAAAGAAGCATTGATGGTGTGGTGATGGGCTTCCTCGGGAACAGTCCTGAACTTAGAATTTTCCAGGAAGGCGGCTCAGAGTATGATGATGATATTTATTCGTCAGGCACATTCAATCCTGCTGACTGGTCAGGCGCAAGCGCCATGCTGGGTGGAAAAGCAAACAGGATTTATTTTGGCGACCCCCTCTTCAACCCATATAAAAACAACTACTCTCCCTCGCTGAACCTTGCCAACGCAGTTGTTGATTCCATCAATCCGACAACCTTAGACATCAATCTTTATTATCACAAACCTGATGCATCCACAGCCTATTTCCCTGTGTGGGATAAATTTCATTACGGAAACACACGCATTTATATTCCTGTTGAACTCCCTTCCTATTGCAATACTGTGAATAGTTTCACAGTCATTGATTCTTCCGGCGCTTATGATATAGCAATACATGCAGTGGAGCATTTCGAAGGCAAGACCATACTTCACATTGAAGTTGACATTCCCAATGATATGTACAGCGCGATCACTTACTTTATTAAATTCCGCATCACATATTCACCTTTAGGAATCACACTCCATGAGGACAACCTGCAAAACATTCACATATTCCCAAACCCTTCAAATGACAATGTAACTCTTCAATTCATAAACACTGATCATGCTCAATTTTCAGTTAGCATATACGATGCAAGAGGGCAAATTGTAAAAGAAATGAATGCTGTTACAAACAGTGAAGTCAGCATAGAAGGGCTGAAAAGCGGCATGTATTTTTACCGGTTACAAAACTCTGACGGAGTTGTGGGGCAGGGTAAATTTATCATTGAATAAGCAGGGAAATACCAGTATAAAAGTAGAAAATGATGGTTTAAATAGTTTATCATTTCGCAGTACAATATTATTAATTATTTTTGCCGGCATAAAATTAAAAGCATGAAACCTAAAAATAAAATTTTCAGCGGAAAAACATTGGCAATATTAACAGGTGGCGGCGACACCCCTGCATTGAATTCAAGTATTGAATCCATTAGAAACAGAGCATCCATGCTTGGCTTCAAGGTTTATGGTGTAAGAAAAGGCTGGAAAGGATTGCTGGGAGATGGCGATATTATCAACCTGACAAACCATCCGTATGATGGCTGGTATGGTGGCACTGCGCTTTCATCAAGCAGAACAAATCCTTTTCCTACAAAGAAAAACCCAGAGAACAGGGTTCCACAGATACTTCAAAATCTTAAAAATTATAAGATAGATGTACTTGTTTCCATTGGTGGCGATGACACCAACGGAGCTGCAAAAAGGCTTTATGAAACTGAAGGGATACCTGTGATAGGTTTTCCGAAAACCATAGACAATGATCTTCGCACGCAGACTATTCATTCTTTCAATGGTCATAAAATTGAAGCAGTGCTTTGTCCCGGCTTTCCTTCCGCCGTACAAGGCATCATGGAATTTGCCAACAGGATGCGTACAACCTGCGAATCGCATCAGCGTATTTGCGTGCTCGAAGTCATGGGACGCGATGCCGGATGGCTTACAGGTGGTGCTTTCCATGGTGGTGCAGAGATATCACTGGTTCCTGAATTTGAAATAACCAAAGAACGCAAGGAAGTATTTTTTGAAAAAGTTAAGGAAGCATATTTAAGTTCATCCAAGAAAGCAATAGTGGTTGCTGTTTCCGAAGGTGTGCGTTGGTATGATCCTGATAAAGATAAAGTGGATGTTGTGTATGCCAGCTCAGAAGTTGATGAATACGGACATCCGAGGTTTGGTGGTATCAGCGGTGTTATTGCCTCCGAAATATACCGAAAACTTGGCATTGAAGCAAGAGCACAGATAACAGGATACTATCCCCGTTCGGGAAATTGTACAGAATATGATCGCAGGCTGACAATCACACTAGCCGATAAAGTTGCTGATCTTTTGCTGCGCGAAGAATACGGACAAATGCCAGTCATTGCAAGAATGGTTAAGCATATCGAGCTTGAAGAATACAATACTTCCACAGTTGACATGGGAGCTATTGGCAATCGCCCGTTACAGAAGGTTTACTACGATGATGATAAATTTACTTTCACTGAGTCATACACAGATTTCCTCTCTCATATCGTTGAGAAACCTGAGATAAATGAATTCAAATATGATTTTCCGGTAGTGTTGCCGGAGTAGAAAAAAGTGTCTAGAGTTATAAGTGTACTAAAGTGTCTAAAGTACTTTAGACACTTTAGTACACTTTAGGCACTTTCTTTATAGGGTGATAGAACTCTTATTTTCTTTCGGGCATTTCTTGAGCACATTTATTTTAACTGCTACATAAAAATCTGCTCCTGAAGTGCGGCTTCCAATCAAAGTTCCGAGTTTGTCAGTGCCAACGGTGAGGAAATTATCAAGCCTTACAGCTAAGCCTATTCTTGGCAAATAGTAATCATACAACACAATCGGCATAGCAATTCCTATCCTTCTTATTTCATATCTCGGAGTGATTGCAAGAACATCAGTCCTGTCAACACCGGGTAAACCGAAATGCGGAATTCTTTGTACCCATGTTGCATTTACGTAAAAATTATAACCGATATTATAGTCAAACTGGGCGCTGAGAGCCCAGGGAGTAAGCATGGTAAAATCAGTGCCCTGTACCAATGGATCTGAACCCAGAAAATGTGTACTCAAAGTAGTGTCAACGCCTGCAACCACATGATGTATTTGTAACTTATTGAAGTTACTCCAATAGTCAGATTTGTCAGAAAATTCATAGGTTCTTGCATAGTCTTTATAATGGACATAGCCAATGTCTATAAGGGACAATCCGAGTTTCCATTGATACTGGAGTTCAAGTTTTTTATTGCAGAAATTCGGACACTGATATTCTTTTGCCAATTTCTTTCTTTCAATGGTAATACCCAGATCCATTGACAAGCCGCTGCCTCTTGATTTTATAATATCACTAACGCCGGTCACTGAATCCTTGGAATTCAAAAACTGACCTTGCTCAGGAGCATATCCATATTTAAGGTCCAAATTTTTTACGTAAAGGTCAGTATCATTAGGAACAAATAAATGCAGGTCTTTGCAATTGGCATAAAACCCGGTATATGATTTCAGAAACCTGAGTGTAACACCTCCTTTAATCACATTGTCGCCAACTTTTTTAATTATCCTTGCTGCGGTGAAGCCATATTCATGCCATTCCATTCCATTTATCCGCAATCCTTTTACGTCAATATCTTTTTGCTGAATTGGTGTATAGGTTAAACCTTCGTACAGTAATTTTGCACCATCCGAAGTAAATCCAACTTCCGACATAGCAAATCTCATGTCCGTTGAGAATGCAAAAGTCCATTTTTTCACATTGACCATCAGTGAAGGGCCCAATAACATCAAGTTCATGTTTATGGTTTTCCTGAATGAATTGCCGGAAATGTCCTCAATTTTAAATGGGTCACTTACCCCCTGCCCCCTGTTATAGGCATTGTCCACCATAACATTTCCGTTTCCGTTATTACTTGTTTTGATATAATTCGGAAGGTTGGTATTCAGGTATAAATAGTTGTTGTCAAAATAAAATTGTCCTCCAATAATATTCAGATCCCAACGGAAAGGTGTTGCTGCAAGTAGTGATGGGTTTATGTATTCACTGGAAATTCCTGCATACATACCGGTACACATTCCAAATCTTTCCTGTGCGAAAAGTCTTGGAAAAAACATAGTAACCAAAGCTAAAATGAGTAGAGTTTTTTTCATAAAGTGAAATTTTGCTTAATTTAATGGATGACAAAGTTATTATTTTTTTATTTGCACACTATCTATTTTAGTTGTTAAAATAAATTAGGGCATAAATAGGGTGAATTGTTTCAGAGAATTTGAAACGATCCACCGCTATAATTTTTTATTCAAAAACCTCAACCAGGCCTGACGGAATGGTTATTTAAGGTATCTTGAACAAGTTAATTTTGTGAATTGGGTGATACACCAATGGTACCTGTTCAACTGTCACGTCAGACTTATCAAGTCCAAACGCTTTTCTATCACTAAGCCCGAGGCGCTTTAAAAAGAAATAGGCATTTAATATCATACCCTCGCGCAATCCAAATTCATTCTCCACAGAAAGAAACTTTTCAAATACCACAAATTTGAAATCCGGCTCAGGGTTGTATTTTGTAGAACCATCAGGACGAATGTGCAAATTCAGTTCTTTGTTTGAAACCAGTTCCTGTAATATTTTCTTGAAATATAATTCAGTTCTTGGCAGCAGTCGGAAGCCAATATCAATGGTCAGTTTGATAACCTTATCATCTATCAACTCCGACACGCAGTAATTTAAAGTGTAAGGATGTTCCGTCCGGTTTATGTGTACAAACCAATACACATCGGCACGCTTGGGTCTTTTAGAAAAAATTGATTTGATGATTTTTTCTTCAATTTCGCTACGGCTATTAGCCTTGGTAAGATAGATCAGGTGTGTGGAAAACTTAGGTATTGAATCGTCTTCGCTTAATTCCACGATCTGTGGAGTGTATTTACCGAGTTCGACAAATTTGATGAAACGATTGTTGATCTTTCGTGCATAATACCAAATGTACATGGTAGAAAAAATAAACAATTCAAAGAACAGGAACATCCACCTTTGTTTTATCTTGGCAACATTGGTAATGAAGAATGATGTTTCAATTGTGCCGAATAAAATTAGAATAGCTATCACAAAAAGTATGTGCCATTTTTTACGATAGTAAAGGAAATAACTTAACAGCACAGTGGTCATCATCATTGCAATTGTGATTGAAAAACCATACGCCGCCTCCATGTGAGCAGATGACTGGAAATAAAGAACCATGAGAATACATCCAAAACACAGAATGGTGTTCACACTGGGGATATAAATTTGCCCTTTCAATTCCGTAGGATGTTTCACTGTAACCCGGGGCCAGAAGTTCAGGTTCATTGCCTCACTAATCAGCGTGTACGACCCGCTGATGAGCGCCTGTGAGGCTATTATGGATGCGAGTGTAGCAACAATGATTCCGCTTAATAAAAACCATTCAGGCATCATTCCGAAAAATGGATTTATTCCCTTAAGTGTTGGTTGTCCCTGGTGTAGTATCCATGCGGCCTGTCCGGCATAGTTTGCAACAAGACATACTTTCACGAAAGCCCACGATATGCGGATATTCTTTCTGCCGCAATGTCCAAGGTCGGAATACAAGGCTTCAGCTCCTGTTGTGGCAAGGAATACAGAACCCAGCAGCCAGAAACCACTTGGGTATTTTGCAAGCAATTCATAAGCATAGTAAGGATTCAATGCTTTCAATACGCCCGGAAACAACCATATCTGAGAAACCCCAATGATAAAGAGCATCCCAAACCACACTGCCATAATGGGGCCAAATGCACCACCAACTTTTTGTGTTCCGAATCTCTGAAAGAAAAATAAAAATGCGAGTATTGCAATCACAATCGGCACTGTTGGCAAGTCAGGGGTCACCATGTCCAACCCTTCAATTGCGGATGTTACTGTAATTGGTGGAGTAATAATACCATCAGCCAGCAAGGCAGTAGCTCCAAGTATTGTTGGTATCACGAGCTTCTTTCCATATCTTCTGACCAGTGCATAAAGTGAAAAGACGCCTCCTTCACCATCATTGTCTGCCCTTAATGTTAACCAGATATACTTGATGGTGGTTTGAAAAACCAGTGTCCAGAAGATACATGATATCCCGCCAAACAAAAGCATTTCGCTGATAGATTTGTCACCTACTATTGCTCTGAGAACATACAAAGGGCTTGTACCAATGTCACCATAAATAATTCCCAATGCAACCAATAACGAGGCTGTTGTTATCTTTTTTGTATGAATATTTTCCAATTTCATTTTATTAACATTATTTAAATCTTCAATTAATCCTTAACGATAAAACGGTATCCGATGCCTGATTCGGTAAGAATATGCTCCGGAACATTAGGATCGCTTTCTATTTTTTTTCTTAATTGTGCAATGAAAACCCGCAAATATTGTGACTGGTTGATATAGCCGGGTCCCCACACTTCTCTCAACAAATATTGATGTGTAAGCACTTTCCCTTCATTCTTTACCAGCAATGCAAGCAGCGAATATTCAGTTGCCGTTAACTTTATAAATTCATTATTCTTTTTCACCGTGCGTGCTGAAAGGTCAATCTGAAAACCGTTGCAGTCAATCACGGGGTACTTTTCTTCAGTCGTTGAACTGCGCATGGCGCTTCTTATCCTTGCGAGCAATTCGCCGGTGCGGAATGGTTTTACAAGATAATCGTTAGCGCCGTTGTCGAGAGCTTTCACAATGTTTTCCTCATCACTCAAAACTGAAAGGATGATGATGGGTTTGTTATACCACTCTCTTAGCTTTTGCAACACAATCTGTCCGTTTTCATCAGGTAGTCCGATGTCGAGCAGGATCATGTCGGGAGGATGGTTGGCAGCAGCTATCAAACCATCTTTTGCCGTTGCTGCTTCAACCACCTTGAATTCGTTACTTTCAAGTGTGATCTCAAGCAATCTGCGGATCTGCATTTCATCATCAATGATCAATATCTCGGCGCTGTTCATAACAATTGTTTGTTGTTTGTTTTTTGTTGTTCTTGTTGTTTAAAGCTCAAGGTGTATCCTAAGGGCTGCTGCCACTGCTACTGCTACTGCCACTGCCACTGCTTCCAATTTCTAACTTCTTTTATCACTCGTGTTTCAAATTATTAATATAGGTGGTTTCGGCCGGAATTACGATTGTGAATCTTGCTCCCCCTTCAGGAATATTTACCAATTGTACAGTTCCGTTATGTGCTTCCACAAATCCCTTCACTATTGAAAGACCCAGGCCAGTGCCGCCTGCATTCGTATTTTTTAAACGGTAAAATTTTTCAAACACTTTATCAATTTCATCTTCTGGAAAACCTTTACCGTTATCCTCAACTGTCAGTAAAAGCTTCTCATCTTTTACACCGGCAGTTATTTTAATGATGCTATGCTCCTGGGTGTACAAAGCAGCGTTGTAAATAAGGTTCGACAGCGCCTGTTCAATAAGTCCGAAGTCAATTTTGAAAAGCGGAAGATTTTCGGTGATCTGTACATTTATTGTACGGTTGCCAAGATTTTCCTTTAATCTGTTGACAACATCATGTGCCAGTTCATTGATGTCGCACCAATCTTTTTTAGGCTTGATAAATCCTGATTCGAGCCGCGACATGTTCAAAAGATTTTCAACCTGCCGGTCAAGCCTGATTGATGCTTTTGAAATTTCGGTCAGCAGTTCGTGCCTGTTTTGCTCAGATAGCTTGCTGAATTCTGTCAGTAAATTATCAGTTGCACCAATGATGGTGGAGATGGGCGTTCTCAATTCATGCGAAAGAGAATTAAGTATAGTGTTGTAAAGTTCCACAGTTTGTTCCCTATCCTCTTTTTGTTGTGCAGCCCTTTCAACCTTCCTGATTTTTCTCGTCATAGCTGTATTCACCAACACTATTATAAAATACATGAGTAGCATGAACAGATCAACGGAATCATGAATTGCAAAATTGAAACGCGGGGGTACAAAGAAAAAATCCCATATCAAAGCGCTTAACAAGGCAGCAATTAAAACGGGATAGCTGTTAAAGGTCATTGCTATGAAAGAAACTGTCAGCAGCAACAGCAGAGCAACTACCCTGTAGCTGACAAAGGCCGAACACATAAAGCAAATTGCAGAAACAAGGCAGATCAGCAATATGCTAAAATAGTATTGCTGAGCTTTTGTTGCTTTATTTGTAATGATGCCCGACATAATGAATGACGATATTATAACATTGAGTCAAATGAATTTCCAGAACCCGAAATCCAATCACAAAACTTAAATCAAAACTGCAAATGTAGGGCTACTTACATTAACAACTTATAAAAAGATGAGGGGAAGGTATAAATTTTTTATAAAGATTTGGGGAAATTGTTTAAAGTTCAAGGTTGAGCCTACTCCGAAAAGTAAAAAAGAAAAAAATGCCACAAAAACACCAATACACGAAACTACACAAAATAATAAAAACAGCAAAATAGCTTTTCGTGGAATTTTGTGTTTTAGAGTTTTTGTGGTAAAATAGACTTATCGGAGCGGACTCAATGTTTAAGATTCAAGGAAACCACTGCATAAACCATTTCATTTTTTAAAGTACAAGTCTTTTCTGCCAAAAGTAAATCAAAATATTTGTTTGAAAATTATTAACTTTGCAGCTAATATTTCAAGACATTGAAGATGCATATAGAAAGAACAAAAAACGAAGTAGTAATCCATCTTCCTTCTTACGTAAACACTGATGGACTTCAGAGATTTATTGATTACCTGTGTTACAAAGAAGCAACATCCAAATCACAAGCTAAGCAGGAAGACGTTGATAAACTTGCTAAAGAAGTTAAAAAGGGATGGTGGAATAAAAATCGCAGCAAGTATATCAAGTGAAGGTAATAGTTGATACAAATATTATTTTTAGTGGATTACTCAATTCAAGA
>Ga0118677_10004109_pt1 | contig 26870 bp, 23 predicted proteins | sample AliMusrvi5mmetaG_FD_86154 | JGI IMG/M metagenome (GOLD analysis project Ga0118677, IMG submission 86154) | reverse complement strand
CAATTACCTCCGGGAACAGATTCGACTCAAACCGATCGTGCCCCCCGCCGCCCCGCCTCACCCCAACAAGGCCTTTAAGTAAGGGGAGAATGTCTAACCCGATCTGCATGGAGGGAAAACCGAAGTGGCTTCGACTGGGCCTGTTTTCGCGCTGCCTGCGCCTCTTCCCGGCCGTCTCAATCCTGCTCGCGGGTTTATTCGCCGGAGGCCTGTTGGCTGCGTCGCCGGCCCCCGCCAAAGACTATACGCTGACGAACCTCTGGAGCACCTGGCTCGGGGCGCACAGCGATTGCTCACCCGCTTTGAGCGATGACGGCACGCTGTTCATCGGCACCGCCAAGGGCGACCTGGTGGTCTGCGAAGCCAACGACGTCATACCGTCCGACGGCGACATCATCGAGGTGAAGGTTGAAGGCTGGAAAGCGGCGCACTACGCACTCGGCAGCGATACCGACACGCTGGCCGAATTGAGCGCAGGCCGCATCCCGATGGCGTGGACGCCGCTGGAGACGACCACGATGGAAGAGGTCGTCTTCCTGGCGCCGCTTGATCACGTCAGCGCGCGAGGGCGGGCCAAAGTTTTGTTCAGCTTCGACTACGTGTGGGAGGTCTACAAACCTGAGCCGCAGCGCAAGTTCGGCTACTACACGTTGCCGATCTTGTGGGGCGACCGGCTCGTCGCGCGTTTCGACAGCAAACTCGACCGGACGACCAACACGTTTGTCATCCTGGGCTTGTGGTTAGAAGACAAGATTCTCGGCAAAGATGAGGCATTTGCGGAGGCATTGGCTTGCGGGTTCGCTCGGTTCGTCACGTTTCTTGGCGCCAGCAAGTTGGATGCGAAGGCCATTCGTGAGCCGCTGTTGCGTCGACACGCAAGCGACCTGGTCATCTAGCAAACTCAGTTGGATGTCTAACAGTATCTGCCGTCCGGCAGTGGTGTTCTAGCTTTGAGTGTTCGCCAGTGTTAGCAAATGAAATTCAAGCGGAGGTTCTCCTATGGTACGAATTGTGACCGACTCCACCTGTGATCTCACGCCAGAGCAGGCCAGCCAGATCGGCATCGATGCGATTGCCCACCTGCACGTCCGTTTTGGCAACGATTCCTATGTGGACGGTGTGACGTTGGGCCGCCAGCAATTTCTCACCTTGTTGAAGGAGAACCCCAATTTCCCCACTACCTCTCAACCTTCGGTGGGCGACTTCGTCGAAATCTACGAGCAGTTCAAGGGCGACCCCATCGTCTCGATTCACATCTCGCGCTCCCTATCCGGCACCATCGCCTCAGCCGAGGCGGCGTGCCCTATGGTGAACGGTGACATCACCGTCATTGACAGCCGCAGTCTGAACGCCGGCATGACGTTGTTGCTGGCCGAGGCCGCGCGCATGGCGCGCAGCGGCGCCTCCGCGCGCGATATCAAGGAGCGCATCGAGTCGCTCGTGCCGCGCACGCGGCTGAACTTTGCGCTGGAATCGCTGGAAAGCCTGCAGCGGGGCGGGCGCGTCGGCGCCGCACAAGCGCTCGATAGCGGGACGGTGCAGTTCAAACCCATCATCACAGTGAAAAATGGCAAGATCGAACCGTTGGAGCGGGTGCGCACCACACCTAAGGCCGTGGCACGCCTGCGCGAAATCGCACTCGCCGATCTGCGCGACCAGGCTGAGCCGCAAGTGTGTTTTATGCACGCGGGCGCTGAAGCGCTTGGGCGCGACCTGATGGTCAGCACGATGAACGAGAAGACGATCCGCGACCCGCTGCTGATCGAGGCGGGCCCGGTCATCGCCACACACCTGGGGCCTGGCACTGTGGGCATCGCCTATATCGTCTAGGCGCGTCAGGTTTTGCTGGGCGGTGGTTATCTGGTTTATAAAATGTACTCAGAATCACCCAAACAATGATAAAATGGACGCTAATTGAGTTTAACTTCCGCGATGCCAAGCAGTACTAGGGCTTGGAAGACTTCATGAATGTTACAGCAAACGCAGTTACCAATGCCGCCACGATAGCGTTATTCTTGCCTGCGCCAGTCATCGTGATACCGTATTGCCCAGTTGAGTGCTATTCACCCGCAGTTACAGCCTGTCGCCAGCCCATAATTGGCGAAGGTATTGGTATATCCAATCTATATAATAAAAGGGCTCAGCGCAAATGATCATCGTAATAGAATACATGTTGGAATATAGCGGCATGTTATTTGGAGCCCTGGTGCTTCTGGTAGTTCAGGCAGTCTGCGACCTTTCCCTGCCGGACTATATGTCGGATATTGTGAATACTGGCGTAATTAGTGGGAACGTCAGTTTTATCGTGCAAACCGGCATCAAGATGCTTCTAATAACCTTACTTGGCGCTGCGTGTTCCATCGCAGTTGGGTATTTTGCGGCTCGGATTGCGGCATTTACTGCCCGCGATATGAGAGCGGATGTATTCAAGAGAGTACAGACTTTTTCGAACCCTGAACTCGACAAATTTTCGCCCGCAAGTTTGATCACCAGAACCACCAATGATATCACGCAGATCCAGTTGCTGATTGTCCTGCTTGTGCGCATGCTGTTTTATGCGGCCATAATGGGCACTGGCGGCGCGTTCAAGGCCGTATCGGAAAGCCGCACCTTATCCTGGACAATTGTCGGGGCGGTTCTGGCGCTGGTGATGCTAATCATCCTCCTCTTCACGCTGGTGATGCCAAAAATGCGGAAGATGCAATTGCTTGTGGATAAAGTGAACCTCATCAGCCGGGAAAACCTGGAGGGTTTGCTCGTAATCCGCGCCTTTAATTCCCAGAAGTTTGAAGAGGCCAGGTTCGACGATGCAAACAGGTCGCTTACGGAAAACAATCTTTATATAAATCGCGCCATGACGATCATGATGCCGACCATGATGTTTATCATGAACGTTACAACCGTGCTGATTGTGTGGATCGGTGCGCAGCAAATTGCAGCTATGGCGATTGATATCGGGAAGATGATGGCATTTATGCAGTATGCCATGCAGATTATTATGGCGTTTCTGATGCTTTCCATTATGTTTATCCTGATTCCACGCGCAACGGTCAGCGCAAACAGAATCAAAGAGGTTCTTGAAACTGGCACGGTGGTTAAAGACAAGAAAAATGCGCTTCGGCCAAGGGCAGATTTTGTGCCAGACATTGAATATGAAAACGTGACCTTCTGCTATCCCGGAAGCGATCAGCCGGTGCTTAAGAATATCAGCTTTAAAGCCAAGCATGGGGAAACAACCGCATTTATCGGTGTCACAGGGAGCGGTAAATCGACCCTGACGAACCTGTTGATCCGCTTTTACGATGTTACCGAGGGGCGTATCCTGTTAGACGGAGTCGATATACGGGATATGACACGCAGCGATCTGCGCGATAAAATTGGTTACGTTCCTCAGAAAAGCATGCTGTTCTCCGGAACGATCAAATCCAACCTGCTGTATGCGGATAGCAGATCCACCTTTGACAACATGAAACGCGCGGCGCGTATCGCCCAGGCGGAGGAATTCATCTTAACCATGGCTGATGGATACGACGCGCATGTTGCACAGGGCGGATCAAATTTATCGGGCGGACAGAAACAGCGGCTGTCAATTGCGAGGGCCTTGGTTAAAAACGCGCCTATATATATATTCGACGATACTTTCTCGGCCCTTGACATGAAAACTGACGCCACCCTGCGCGAGGCACTTCACCGAGAGACGGGCGGGAGCACGTTGTTGATCATAGCGCAGCGCGTGGGCACCATCCTTTCTGCAAACCAGATTATCGTGCTCGAAGATGGCGAAATTGTCGGTCGCGGTACACACCGCGAGCTTCTTCATAATTGTGAAGTCTACCGTGAAATTGCCCAGTCGCAACTTTCCGAGGATGAGCTTGATCAGGCCTAATTCCAATTTTAACGTCCAGGGAGCAAAGGCAAGGGATTCGCGAAAAACGCTCAAAACCCTCGTGGACTATCTGGAGCCCTATCGAGTGAAGATCATCATTGTGATGATTTTTGCTGCCTTGTCGTCTATTTTCTCCATTGTAGGCCCGAAGCTGCTGGGCAATGTGACCACCAAGCTCGCCGAAGGGCTGATCTCCTTTTATATGCGGACAGGGCTGTATATGGATTTTGCCTATATAGGCAGGCTTATTTTGCTCTTGATAGCCCTGTATTCTATCTCGACGGCGTTTTCGTATGCACAAGGCTTCATTATGTCCGGCGTTTCCATGGAGGTCACCTACAATCTGCGTAAAAAAATCGATCAGAAAATCAGCCATCTGCCGCTTAAGTTTTACGATACCACCACGCACGGCGAGATCCTGTCAAGGATTACGAATGATGTTGATACGATTAGCCAGACGCTGAACCAAAGCCTTTCTCAGATCATCACCTCCGTTGCCACCGTTGTCGGCGTCATTGCGATGATGGTGAGCATTAACCTGCTGATGACAGTGGTGGCAGTTTTTGTGGTGTCGATGTCATTTGGACTCATTGGCGCGGTCCTCAAGACATCTCAGCAGTTCTTCAGGGCACAGCAGCAGTCACTCGGCAAAATGAACGGGCATGTGGAAGAGATGTACGGCGGACACACCATTGTCCAGGCCTTCAACCAACAAGCTGATTCGATTGAACGCTTCCACGAGATCAACGAAATGCTTAGCGATAGTGCATGGAAGTCGCAGTTTTTTACAAGCATCATGCAGCCGATGATGCAGTTTGTTGGCAACGTCGGCTATGTCGTTGTTTGCATTCTGGGTGGGTACCTGGCGGTGAAAAAGATTATTGAAATAGGCGATATCCAATCGTTTATCCAGTATATGAGAAATTTCACTCAACCCATCACACAGCTTGCGTCAATATCCAATACACTCCAGCAGACCATCGCAGCATCGGAACGTGTGTTTGAGTTTCTCGATGAACCAGAAGAGAGCCCCGACCCGGGTCTTGCATCTGCAAGCAAGGTTTCAGGTGATGTGTCGTTTGAACATATGGCTTTCGGCTATGATCCCAATAAGCCAATTATCCACGACTTTTCAGCCTCGATCCGCCAAGGAGAAAAGGTGGCAATTGTCGGCCCAACAGGCGCGGGAAAATCGACGATTGTGAAATTATTAATGCGTTTTTATGATATCAACAGTGGCGATATCAAGATAGATGGGTCCAGCATCCACGATTATTCAAGGAACGAATTGCGGTCTGTATTCGGCATGGTACTGCAGGATACGTGGCTGTATAACGCTTCAATTCTCAATAACATCCGTTATGGGACTTTCGGCGCCACACGGGAGCAGGTCGTTGCTGCTGCGAAGGCAGCCCACTGCGACGAATTCATCCGGACACTGCCGCAGGGGTACGATACCATCATGAACGAAGAGTCGGACAATATCTCACAGGGGCAAAAGCAATTATTGACAATTGCCCGCGTTATCCTTGCGGATCCGAAGATTTTGATTCTCGACGAGGCGACCAGCTCAATTGACACCCGCACAGAAATATTGATACAAAAGGCAATGGATGCGCTTATGAAAGGAAGGACAAGTTTTATTATTGCACACAGGCTTTCGACGATCAAAAATGCCGATCTCATCCTCGTTTTGAATAACGGTGACATTATCGAACAGGGGAATCACGTGGAACTACTTGCGGCGGGTGGATTTTACGCCGGAATGTACAACAGTCAATTCGAAAGAAAGGTGATAGGCCATGGCAACTAAAGAAAAAACGGGCGAATTTGTAGAGGATTTCACGCCCAAAACGGCAAACCGGAAGATCAGTAAACCGATGGTTATCGCTGCTGTAATTGTGATCTTTCTTGCCGGCTTAGGTTTGGCAGGGTACTTTATTTACGAAGGTAATTTCTATTACCAGACAGACAATGCCAAGGTGGACACGACGATTTACCAGCTTACGGCAACCGCTCGCGGACAACTGATAAAAATGGACGCCTATCAAAGTGAAAAGGTAACAGCGGGACAGGTGCTTGCGCGAGTGGATAATGGGCCTTACATAACATCGCCCATCGATGGCACAGTGATTGCTGTCAAAATGCAACAAGGAGACTATGCAAACACATCGGATGTCGTAATGGTTGTAGCAAAGACATCGGATATGTATATTACGGCGAATGTGGAAGAAACGGATATTTTAAAAATACATGTGGGGCAGAGCGTGTCAGTTTCACTGGATGCGTTTGGCAGGGATTTTAACGGTTATGTCGAAGATGTCGATACTATAACCTCGACAAAACTCACAAGTTCAGCAACCAGCTTTACAACCTCTGGCACTTATACCAAGGTAACCCAGTTGATCCCTGTTAAAATCAAGCTGGTCGATAACGTGGATCTTGCAGCTATCATCGGCACGAACGCAACGGTAAAAATTAGAATTAAGTAAACTCAAAGTAGATTACGCTTGACTCAGGGATGTCCTTCGTGCCGAAAACCTTCCACCGCACACGCCATACCTGGTTGCTCTATCTGGCCTACGCCGTTTTTGGCTACATAGTCAACTGCCTCGGACCGGTCACGCCATTTTTAAAAGCAGAGCTCGCTCTTTCGTATACGGTCAGCAGCCTGCATTTCAGCGCCTATGCCATCGGTATGATCATAGCCAGCCTGATTGGACACATCGTCGTCGGGCGGCTGGGCCGCAGGGGGGTGCTATGGCTGGGCATGCTCGGAATGGGGGCCAGCGGATTGGTTTTGATCGCCGCGAGCATGGCGCCCGGCCAGCGGCAGCACACCCGCCTCACGGCGCAGGACGGCCTCCACGGCGCCCCCCAGCAGCCCGCTGGCGCCGGTAACCATGACCCGCCGATACGCCATCCGCCCCTCCCCTACAAACTGCGGCGCGCGGCCTTGAACGCGTCGTCGATATCCGCTTCCGTAAACCGCTCGGTCAGCTTCTTCACGAGATGACCCGAAGCGCTGTAGAACCAGAATTGCGGCAGCGATGTCAGTTGCTTGGCTTTGCAGACCGGCGCCTGCCAACTGGAGATCACCAGTTTCTGAACGACAACCCGGCCCTGGCTCTGACGGGTGAGAACTTCGATGTAGTTGCCCTGCCGCACGCTGGAATGGGCCTCGGGAAAATGGAAGAACACGACGTTGATCTTGCCGGGCGTCAACGACTTCTCGATATCGACGTCTTCCCCGTGGCTGATGACAAACACGCCGGGGCTCTCGACCGTACGCTGCACGTCGAACGTCGTATCCAACTGCTTGAGCATGGTGGCCGGCTCGTCGAAGGCGTGACCGTTGCGAATGAGCTGCACGCTGAATTTTTCATATCCGGCGAAAAGAACATCATCCATCCTGCCGGCCACGAGTTGGGCCGCCACCTTAACCGGGGGGGCAACCTTCAAATTCCTGATATCGGCGGCGTACTCCTCGCGCTCCTTGCCGCCGGCTTCGCTGAAGACAAAACGATGATTGCGGAATCCCGTGAACCGGCCGGTCACAACCTGCCCCGTCACCAACGTCAGGTCGTCGGCCGCGGCGGCGCCAGCCCAGGCCGCAATCGCCACCAGTATGACTGCCATCCGTTTCACGTCGCCCTCACTTCGCGCAACTCGTCCAGGGGCTGTTGCGCTTCACTCCCATTCAATCGTCGCCGGCGGCTTCGAACTGATGTCGAACACCACGCGGTTGATGCCCTTGACTTCGTTGATGATGCGATTCGAAATGCGTGCCAGGGTGTCATACGAAACGCGCGACCAGTCGGCCGTCATGCCGTCCTGGCTCTCCACGATACGCAAGGCCGCGACGTTCTCGTATGTCCGGCAGTCGCCCATGACACCAACGGTCTGGATGGGCAATAGCACGGCGAACGATTGCCAGATGCGGGGGTAGATCGGATCCTTCTCCATCTCCTCCTGCACGCGCAGGTCGGCGCGCTGCAGCAGCGTCACGCGCTCGGCCGTGATCTCGCCCAAGATCCGCACCGCCAGTCCAGGCCCAGGAAAGGGCTGGCGGTTGACGATAAAATCGGGCAATCCCAACTCGCGCCCCAGAAGGCGGACCTCGTCCTTGAACAGCTCTCGGACCGGCTCGATGAGCGAAAATTTCAGGTCCGGGGGCAATCCGCCAACGTTATGGTGACTCTTGATCGTGACCGACGGTCCGCCGATCGGCGAGGCGCTTTCGATCACATCGGGATACAGCGTGCCCTGCGCCAGATACTGGACCTCACCGACGGAACGGGCTTCCGCGGCGAACACATCGATGAATACTTTGCCGATGATCTTGCGTTTCTGTTCGGGGTCCACCACCCCCTTGAGTGCCGCCAGGAAGCGATCCTGAGCGTGGGCCACGTGCAGATCGATACCAAAGGCCTTGCCAAACGTCTCTTCAACCTGTTTGGCTTCGCCGTGCCGCAACAGTCCGTTATCGACGAATACACAATGTAATTGCGGCCCGATGGCCTTGTGAAGCAGGGCCGCAACCACGGACGAGTCGACGCCGCCGCTCAGCCCGCACAGCACATGGCCGTCGCCGACCTTTTCGCGAACCGCGGCAATGCTTTCACGGACGAACTGGGCCATTTCCCAGTCGGGCCGGCACGCGCAGACATCAAACAGGAACCGCCGCAGGATCTCGGTGCCGCGCGGGGTGTGCACGACCTCGGGATGGAACTGCAGGCCGTAGATCCGGCGGGCAGCGTTGCCCATGGCGGCCACGGGACAGGTCTCCGTACGGGCCATGACCGAAAACCCGGGCGGGAGCGCTTCCACCTGGTCGCCGTGGCTCATCCACACGTCCAACTCGGCGGGCAGGTCGCGGAACAGCGGCTCGGGCCGCGTCACCGTGATGCGGGCGCTGCCGAACTCGCGCGCGTGGCCGGGTTTCACGGCCCCGCCCAGCAGCTTGCCGGTCATCTGCAGGCCGTAACAAATCCCGAGCACCGGGACGCCCAGGTCGTAGATCGCCGGGTCGCACAGCGGCGCACCGGACTCCAGCACGCTGGCCGGGCCGCCCGACAGAATGATCCCCGCCGGCTTGCGCGCCGCCAGGTCCGAGGCGCTGATATTGAACTTCAGCAGTTCCGAGTAGACGCGCTGCTCGCGCACGCGGCGGGCGATGAGCTGGCTGTACTGCGAGCCGAAGTCGAGAATCGCGATCCAGTTGTGTCCCTGCATGGTCTTACGCCTTGCCGATCAGTTCGCGGAACCGCGCGAACAGGTAAAAGGGGTCGTGGGGGCCGGGCGACGACTCCGGGTGATACTGCACGCAGAACATCGGTACCTGCTTGTGCTCCAACCCCTCGATCGTCCCGTCGTTCAGGTTGACGTGCGTCACCTCAACCGAAGCCGGGAGGCTTTTAGCGACTACGGCAAAACCATGGTTATGGCTACTGATTTCAATCGCGGCTGTGTCAGTAAATGAGACGGGTTGATTACCGCCGCGGTGGCCAAATTTCATCTTGTAGGTGCTGCCACCGAGTGCCAGCCCAAGTATCTGGTGACCAAGGCAAATCCCAAAGATGGGCACTTTGCCCAGCATCTCGCGGACGGCATTTATCGCGTAGGTGCACGTGGCGGGATCGCCGGGGCCATTCGACAGGAACACGCCGTCGGGTTTTAGCGCAAACACCTCAGCGGCTGTGGTTGTGGCCGGAACTATGGTAATCGCGCAACCGCGCGACGCCAAAAGGCGCAGGATATTGCGCTTGATGCCAAAGTCGTATGCCACGATATGCGGGGCGCCTGCGGCAGCATAGTCCCTGGCCTGTGCGGCGCGGTCGGTTGGGTACCATTCGGCGACGACGCCCTCCGTCCAGTGATACGGTTTATCGCATGTGACCTCGCGCGCAAGATCAGCGCCATTCATGTCCCTGCTGGCTCTGGCAAGCGCGATTAGCCGTTGGGGGTCCGGGTCGATGGAGGAAAGCGCCGAACGCATTGCGCCAACTGTGCGAATGTGTCTGACCAGCGCCCGTGTGCTGACCCCCGTGATTCCGGCGACGCCCTGTGACTGAAGGTATTCGTCGAGGGTGAGTTCTGCGCGATAGTTGCTGACGATTGGGCTGCTTTCGCGAACTGCAAATCCAGCGACCCAGATGCGGCTCGATTCGGCGTCGAGCGCATTGATACCGACGTTGCCAACATGCGGCACAGTCATCACTACGATTTGGCCATAGTAAGAGGGATCGGTGAGAATCTCCTGGTAACCGGTCATTGAGGTGTTGAATACGACCTCGCCAGTCGTTTCACCGGCTGCGCCAAATGCGAGTCCGGGCCAGGTTGTCCCATCCTCAAGCGCAAGTAGTGCTGTTTTTGGTTGCTTCATGATCGCCTTGGATCCTTTAGGGTTTCACCGTGCTCATGTTACACGAGAAAAAACGTGAACAGAACTGTTCACGTTTTTCTCTCTTATTGTTGAGGCCAGAACTGGCTATTTACTCTGTCGGGTTATTTCTTCGCAACTGTTACGCTGACGATCTTGTCGCCCTGAGTGGTGGCGTCGGTGGCTTGCAGTGTCTTCACGATATCAAGCCCGCTGGTGACATGCCCGATCACTGAATACTGTGAATCAAGCTGCTGGGTCGGGCTGTAGGTGATGAATATCTGCGACGTATTTGTGCGGCCATCGTGGAGAAGCGCCACAACGCCGGCGGCGTTAAAGGCGCCTGCAACGGAGGGTTCAATGCTGCATGAGTAGCCAGGATTGCCGGCCGAGGTCGGGTCAGCAAACAGCACCAGACCGATGTCCTGGACGTTTTGCGCAGTTGGCGCATTGCTGAAGTATCCCTTCTGCGCCAGGAAAATGATGGAGTTCACGTTTACAGGCGCGAGTTTCGGATCCAGCTCGACCTGCACATCACCCTTGCTGGTTTTGATCGAGAGTATATACGTGGAGTTTGCATCCGCCACCTGATCCGGTTTGTCCAGGTTCAACTGGGTTGCGCCAGCAACTGGCGCCGGAATCTGCTTAGCGAAAGCGCGCACCTGATCCGCGATATTTGGCTGTGTGAATGCGCTGGGGTTGATCTGCCGGCCATTGAGGAACATCGATGGCGTTTCGCTCAACTGGAGTGAATCGGCGGACGTAACATCCTTCTTGACGCGCGCAATGACCGCGTCACTGGTCAGGTCGGTTCCGAACTTCGCGACGTTCAACCCAATCCCCTGGGCGTACGTCTTGAGTGTGGCCACTATATCAGTGACGGGAATGCTGCTCCAGTCCGCTTGTTTCTCGTACAGCGCGTCGTGCATTTCCCAGAACTTATTCTGAAGACCTGCGGCCTCGAGAGCTTGTGCGGTGATTTGCGCTTTGTCGTGGATACTCGTCAAAGGTAGCTGGCGGAAAACGAATCGCACGGTGTCGCTGATCAGGTTGAGGGTTGCTTTCAATGCCGGGTGGATCTGACCACAAGCCGGACATTCCATATCGCCATATTCAACAATCGTTACCGGCGCATCTGCCTTGCCGAAGATATGATCGTCCTTCTGTATGTTTAACACAAAGGGCTGACATGTGGCTGGCGGCGCCGCAACTGCTGTGGGGGCGACCGCGGTTGCGACGGTCGCCGCAGAACCGTCGGATACGACGACATCAATCCGCTGGATAACGTCGCCGATCGCAATCTTTCTCACAATATCAAGGCCGCTGATTGTTTTGCCAAAGACCGTGTATTGAGTATCAAGGCTGGTTTGCGCGCCGATAGTTATGTAGAACTGGCTGCCACTGCTGGGCGTGGTCTCGGCGGGCCCGCCCTGGCGGGCCATAGCGATTGCGCCATCCACATGCAGCAACTTGATTTCAGGAGGCAGGTTGTAACCTGGGCCGCCGGTGCCATTGCCCGAAGGGTCGCCACCCTGTATCACAAAGTTGGGCTCCACGCGGTGGAATGTCAGGCCGTCATAAAAGCCATTTTGCGCAAGATAGATAAAGTTGTTGACTGTCTGGGGCGCCGCTGATGGGTCTAACTCAACCTGGATGTCACCCTTGGCAGTGCGTATGGTGGCGATGTATTTCTTCGACACATCAATGGTAACTTTTGGCGGCGTCTTGCTGATGCTGCTGCGCTGCTGAGCAGGCATCTGCGCAAATGGGCGGTCGCCCGCGCTCTGTGCAGCCGGCGCGTTAGTTGCAGCCGGTGAAGCTGTTGCGACTGTTTCCTTTGCAGGGGTGGCCTGCAAGGGTGTCACTGTTGGCAGGTTGGCTGGTTGTGCGCCACATGCAGACAAAAACAAAGCTGCTGTTACGAGCACAGCAGCCCATTGAATTTTCATTCTATCCTCCGGACGATTTTAAATAACAATAACCAGAATTGGTTATGCAAGAAGGGCGAATTATAAACCTTCTGACTTTACGACGAATGTCGAGTGACGAGTGACGTAGTGACGAGTGACGCAGTGTCGAGTGATGCATGAGTAGCGGAATATTCATAATGGGCGATAATCAGAGACGGAGGTACACATATGTTCCAATCGAGACTTAGCTTTGTGCTTAAGACGTTTGTGGTATTGGCAACTACTGCCGTGGGGGTATGGAGCGCACCATCCTCTGCTTTGGCTGAAACAACTCCTGCACAAGCAGTTGCTGATTACACGTGTCAGTATTACTACGTCCGCTGGGGTGATAATCTGACGCGTATTGCGGTGTGGTATGGCGTTACTGTCCGCAATATCATGGATGCCACCGGTTTAGTTCGGACGACGATCTATCCTGGTCAACGGTTGTGCATTCCGCGATATTCAACGCCCACGCCGTCCCCATCCGTTGGCTGGCAGGCACAGTTCTGGAATAACGTCAATCAATCAGGGGCGCCCGCACTGGCGCGCACTGATGCAGCGCTGGACTTTAACTGGGGTTACGGTTCGCCCAGTCCTTCAACAGTGTTTGCGAATTATTTCTCAGCGCGCTGGGCCAGGTCTTTCACGTTTATTGGCGGGGTCTATCACTTCAGCCTGATTGCGGATGACGGTATACGGCTGTGGATCGATGGCAACGTCATTCTCGACCGATATTCGTATGTTGGCGCACAGAATAACCAGCTTGATGTGCCGATCTCGCCTGGGGCGCACACAGTCACGGTCGATTACGTGCAGCAGGCAGGATTAGCCTATGTCCGCGCCACTTTCATTCGCAACACAGGCGATGTGCCGCCACAGCCTTGCGGCGCTTCGTGCCCGCCCGTGTCCACAAATGGGCCGTGGTATGCGCAGTACTACAGCGGCGTCGACCTGAATGGCGCGCTTTTGAAGGTTGCCTCATATAACGGGCTGAACTTTAATTGGGGCTGGGGATCGCCAGGGGCGACAGTGCCTACGACACTATGGTCGGTGCGTTTTACACAGACGCGCTACTTTGCCACGGGCGTCTATCGATTTGTAGCGCGTTCTGACGATGGTGTGCGCATTTTCGTTGACGATCAACCCGTCATCAATCAATGGGTGCAGCAATCTGCGCGCACGGTTACCGGGGATATTGCGCTGAATGCCGGCAATCACAACGTGCGTGTTGAGTACATGCAGATTTATGGGGTTGCTGAGTTGCACGTTTACTGGGAATTTCTGGGTAACCCGAACCCGTAGACAGACCACAACCGATTGATCTCGCTGATAAAAAAGGCAGCCGCAGTTCTGTGGGCTGCCTTTTTGTTACGGCGTCCACGCAAGTCTTTCGCTCTGCCACGCCGGATGATTGGCGCCGATTGTCAGAAGCTTGCGCGCTTCACCGCCTTCACTGCCAACGATATACAGCCCCCAGCTGCCATCACGATTGGACTCGAATGCGATCTGGGCGCCGTCTGGCGACCAGGCTGGCACGGCTGATATCCCATTGCCATTCGTGATCTGCCTGAATTGGAGATTTGCGAGTGCGACGGTGTATATTTCCCAATTGCCGGTGAAGTTGGTCATATAAACCAGGTGAGACCCGTCCGGCGACCATTGAATGCCAATATCGCCCGGGGCTGTAGTGATCCGTTGCCGGTCAGAGGGTTGGTCCGGATTTACGACATAGATGCCGCAGAGGCCATTGACACATCCCTGATACGCGATCTTTCCTGTCGGCCCCCAGACTGGATGAGACCCTTGCCCAAGCTTGACCGGCGACCCTGGTGAAGCGAAGGAGCTGATAGTGATATTCCAATTGCCACTCTGAAACTGGGCGTATGCGATGCGCGCGCTATCGGGCGAGACGCTTGGCCATGCGCCGCTAAAAGGACCGAGTTGGACGACGGCTCCATTGGCCGTAAGCCCATGGATTGCGCTTCCGAACGAATAGGCCACCATGCCGGCGCCGCGTTGATAGGCCGGCTGGCTTCCACCAGTTTCCACTGTCGTCAGTTGAGCTTGTGATGTATTGAATGACTGAAGATGATAGGCGCCAGAAGCCGGGTCGACGGCTGCGAAGATGATGTTTCCGGATACACCTGGCATAGGTTGCGCAGATGCCGTGGTCCCGGTTGTGCCGGTAATCGCAGCCGGTGTTGCCGTCAGGCATTTCTGGCGAGCGTCTGTTTGTTTCTGCGTCAACCGCGCATTTGACGACATGGCCACCGCGCTCGCGTAATGTGTCTCAGCAGGACACCATTCCTGCACGCTGGCAAAGGCATCGCCCGACTTTTCGTAAGCCTCAAACAGCTTTGCGCCGATGTCGCGATAGCGCGGCGCTATCGCATAAACCTGGCTGAGCAGTTGTATCGATTTCTCCCAGTCTGCGCCGAAATAATTGATGGCGTTCTGGTACATGGCGGCTATCTGGCGCTGTTGTTGAACTTGCGGTTCGAGATCACGGATTGCTGACGCAAGATCGAGATCGTAGAGTCCGGCCTCAAGATCACCGTCGGCCAGGCGCGCTTGGCCTCGCGCAACCAGAGCCTTGAAACGCAGGTCAGTGACAGTTTCGCTTTCGTAGTCCGCATCCAGAGCGCGCAACTGGTCAGTCAGGTTGATTACTTTATCAAGCTGCTGTTGATCGTTTGCAGTCAGCAACTCGGCAAATAATTGGGCCTTATCTGTTGTCACCGCAGTTGGAACCGGGTTCGGCGTCGGAGTTGGAGGAACGGCAGTAGGCGTTTGAGCCACACGCGCCGTGACGATGAGTTGTTGCACGCTTGTGTTGCCGGGTTGCGCCTTGAGGACAGCTTCGAAATTGGCTTCTGCGAGGAGGTAGTTCCCCTTCTGCATCTGGTCGATGCCACGCAGGAACCAGTCCACGATCTGAGCGTTTCCAGTCGCTGTCGCGTGGACGCGGTATTCTTCAGTCCCTGACTGCGCGCCTAACTTGCCAGACAGGGCAACCAGTCCAAGCAAGCCACACATAAACAGGACAAACAGGGCTGCCCCGACGAGTTGCGGCAGTCGGCGCGGTTTCGCTTTATTCCCGGTTTGTTCCCGGCTATCACGATCTTGCATTGTATTGCGGGCTATCAGATGGTTCAGGCTGGGACTTTCACATGCTGCAACAACGCGGCGACCAGATTGTCCGTTCGCGCGCCTTCAGCCTGACCTTCAAAGTTCAAGAGGATGCGATGTCGCAATGCGGCAGGCGCCAGTGCGCGCAAATCGTCCAACGCGACGTTATATCTACCATTGAGCAAAGCCAGTGCGCGCCCGCCTAACAACAATGCTTGAGCGCCACGCGGGCTGCTTCCAAAACGCACATACTTCTTGATCTGAGCCGGGGCGGTTTCGCTCTCAGGGTGCGACGCGGCGATCAACGAAGCCGCATAGCGCGTCACCTGGGACGACGCCGGCACCTGCCGAACGAAGGTGTTCATTGCCGTCAGCATTTTAGCGGTCGCTACGTGCTGGGCGCGGTTCGATTTGTCGCCAGTGGTCTGGTCGATAATTGCAGTTAGTTCATCAGTGCTTGGAAAACCAACGTTGAGTTTGAACAGGAAGCGGTCGATTTGCGCTTCGGGCAATGGGTAAGTTCCTTCGAGTTCAATGGGGTTCTGGGTTGCCAGCACAAAGAACGGCGCTTCGACGCGATACGTGCGGCCGAGCACCGTCACTGTGCGTTCCTGCATCGCTTCCAGAAGCGCAGACTGGGTTTTTGGCGTTGCGCGGTTGATCTCGTCTGCCAGCACCAGGTTGGCGAAAACGGGCCCGGCCTGAAAGCGGAAGACGCGCTTTCCTGCTTCATTCTCTTCGAGGATATCGGTGCCGACGATATCGGCAGGCATCAGGTCGGGCGTGAATTGGATGCGCGAGAACCGCAAATCGAGCGCGTCTGCGAATGTGCGCACCAGCGACGTTTTACCCAGTCCTGGCAGTCCTTCCAGCAAAACGTGACCACCCGTGATGATCGCGATAAGGGTGTGGCGTATGATGTCGGTTTGCCCAATGATGACATGGGAAACCTGTTCCTCAATACGGCGCGCAATTTCGCAGTAGTAATCAGGCGTCATCGGCGCAATCTGTTGCTGGGCCGATTGTTGTGTATTGTCAGGCATTTAGTCCTCTAGTACGCTGGGCTTTAGTGCGCATATTATGGCACACGAATAAGCATGTAAATGCGGTTGCCAAACAGGCTGCCATCGGGGGCGCGCATGCGCCATGTGCTGGTAAAGGCGCCAGTGCTGCCTGGCGCCACAAATGGCACACTAATATCCACAGCTGCATCGCGCGCGGTCGGCGACACCGCTACGCTGTCGGGCGCGCTCATCTTCTCGCCTTCGATAAATGTTAATTCGTACCCTGTATCCCATGTGCATAGACCCGTGTTGCGCAATCGCCAGGTTTTCACTAATTTAGAGCCGGCAGTGACAACGGTATTGTCCGGAATAGTAACATCCAGTTCGAACACGGCGTTGGGTTTGCAGTCGCCGGGCTGAGCAGTGGATGCCCCAGTAGTGCCGGCCGCAGGAGTGGCGCTGGTTGACGCGCTTCCTACTTTGATCGTCAGGAAGACGGTGTCGCTCTGCTGCCCGGCGCCGTCTATAGCGGTTACAACAATAGCCACATCGCCCGCCTGCGCAGGGACAAATTGAACCACGGTCGAGAAGGTCACAGACTTGGCCGGGTTGTCTTGCGAGGCAACCAGAATGCTGCCGGCATGCACCTCAATGCGAGTGATTGCATTACTGGATGTCGCTGCTATGCGCATGCTGACTGGCTCGCCTGGGGCGTACTGAGCGCCATCCGGGGGTGAGATGACGTCAACGACCGGCTTGACGCGGAGCGTGTTCGTTGATGTGTTGCATGCCGTAGTTAACAGCAGAACCATAATGGCGCAAATGGCGCGGGTTAGTCGTCGTAGCACCGTCTCATTATAGTGGGTTGGAAGAGTGGGTTGGCGATTCAAACCATCCTGTAAAATGCGCTTGTATGCATGATTCAGAAGATGGCTTTGCATCCTTTACGGGCAGATCAGAACACGACCTTAATGCTCAGCGAATGCTTAAAAACCTGCAGTTCGTTATCTTGCTGGCGTCACTATCCATCGTAGTGCTCACTGCCGGATTACCGATTTATTCTTCTGAGATCGGCGCAACCGGCTTTGAAGTCGGGCAGCTGTTTGCGATTGGCGCCTTAACAACTGCCGTAGCGCGACCGCTGGTGGGGCGAGCGCTTGATCTCTATGGCCGCAAGCCCTTTCTGATGCTGGGCATCCTGATCGTGGCACTCTCTATGCTGTTGTTCGCGATCGCGCGGAATATCCCTCTGTTGCTGCTGGCGAGCACCGCGCAGGGATTCGGGGTCGGCACGATGTTGCTGGCATCGTATACCATGACTGCCGATCTCACCATGGCAAAGGGCCGCGCCGGGAGTTTTGGCAGCACAGAACAATCACAGTATCGCGGCGGGTTATACGGCGGGTTGCTGGCAATCCCCATTCTGTTTCTGACAGGTTTCAATCCACAGGGACAACTCCGTATTACACCACTTGCGTGGACGATCATGTTTGCGCTATATGGCCTTGTGGCATTTGTTGCGCTTGCTGCGGCCCATTTCTATGTTCGCGAGACGTATATTATATTAGTGCGCCATGAAAGTCCGGAGGAACAACGTTCGGAAAATAGAATCAACAAACAGTTATATGTGCTTATGGCGATCGTGGCATTAACGAGCGCGTCTGCATCCGGCATTGCCCCGTTCATCCTGAAGTTCATCGAAGATCACATCACCCAGGATGTGGCGATGATTGCGCTGGCGTATCTGCCGGCCTCGATTGTATGGGGGTTTCTGCCGTCGAAGATGGGTGTTATTGCCGACCGATTTGGGCGGAAACTTCCAATGGCAGTGGGGCTGACGGTAAGCGGTTTGTTCTCCGCAGTCATTCCCTTTCTGACAACGATATTCCCGCTGACGGTGTTCGCTACGGTTGAGGCCGTTTGTTATTCCGCAGCTGTCCCGGCAGAGCAGGCACTGGTTGCTGATATGACAGGAGGCAAGCAACGCGGTATTGGCTTTGGGCTGTATACGCTTGGCATGTCTGTTGGCAGAGTTCTTGGGCCATTGGCCATGGGCTGGCTATACGACCGAATCCGCTCCGGGCCGTTTATTGCCAATGGCGTCATTTTGATGATCGGAACCTTCCTCGTTCTCGTATTGTTGCGTGATCCCGCCAAACAAGGCAAAACGAAAACTGTTTAGGTTATAACCTTGAATCCTTTGGGAATGCTTAGGGGCCTTTAAGACGGTGTGAGCAGAGATATCGGCTGGTAAAGATGCAAACTGGATACGTATACGACCCATCAGCAGCAAAGGCACATACCTTGCGCGGCCATCCTGAAAATGCAGAGCGCCTGGAAGCGTTAGCCGCATTTCTCAACAACAAGAACATGCTGGAGTCGCTTGTGTCAATACCATGCGCCGCTCTCAGCAAGGATGATCTTGAGGCGGTGCATGAACGCGCGCACATCGATAATATTGAACAATTATCCGCCCGTGGCGGCGGGATGCTGGGCCCTGATACATACGTCACGCATGCCTCTTACCGTGCTGCCGCGATGGCTGCTGGCGCCTCTGTCGCTGCGACAAGGGCGGTCCTCGGCGGCGTGGTTCAGCGCGCTTTTGCGCTCGTGCGGCCTCCCGGCCATCACGCCTTTGCCGGACATGGCGAGGGATTCTGTCTGTTTAACAATAGCGCGTTTGCCGCCGCGTATGCACTGGGGCGATTGCAGGATAAGCCCGCTCAGGCGCTGGACAGGGTGATGATCATCGATTGGGATGTTCACCACGGGAATGGCACTGAAGCCATTTTCTACAGTGATCCTGCTGTGCTGTATCTGTCCACTCACCAATCTCCGTTGTATCCCGGCACCGGGCGGATCAGCGACATGGGACGTGGGGCAGGGCATGGCGTTAACATCAACATTCCATTGCCTCCTGGCGTGGGAGACCGTGGTTATTCGGATGTCTTTGACTCGGTTGTGGTGGCCGCAGCGCTGCGATTCAAGCCACAGTTGATTCTCGTCTCAGCCGGATATGATTGTCACTGGCGCGACCAGTTAGCAAGTATGGGCCTTTCTCTCACGGGCATTACGCATATCATGAAAGTGATCGCACAGTTGAGTGATACATTGTGCGGCGGGCGTCTGGTCTTAGTGCTCGAAGGTGGATATGATCTGGACGTGTTGCGATACGGTGTGTTCAATACGTTTCAGGCGCTAAAAGGTGAGGCGCAATTCGCGCTCGATCCAATCGGCCCATATCCAGACGAAGAAACTCCGGTTGACTCTATCATTCGCCAGGTCAGGCAGCTACACAAGTTATGATGTTGGATTAATGTTGGATTAATATGGGGCTTGAGTTTGTTCAGCACAACTAGCCCTCTTTCACGGTGAAAAACGAATGGCAATCACAGTATTACTCGGCGCCCAGTGGGGCGATGAAGGGAAAGGTCGAATTACAGACGCGTTGGCGTCGGATGCGGATGTGGTCGCGCGCTTTAACGGCGGCGATAACGCCGGGCATTCAATCACAATTGGTTCCAAGGTTGTGCGGCTGCATGGCGTTCCATCGGGAATCTTCCGCGCGGAATGTCTCAACCTGATTGGCAACGGGGTTGTTCTAAACCCGCGCAGTCTTCTCAAGGAAATCGACGATATCCAGCAAAAAGCTGGTGTGAGCGTCAATCCTGGCCGGTTGAAGATCAGTGAGGCAGCGCACATTATTCTGCCCGGGCACATTGCGTTGGACGCCGCGCGGGAATCCGCAGGTGGGGGGATCGGCACGACGCAACGCGGGATCGGTTTTGCCTATATGGACAAGGCTTCTCGAACTGGATTGCGGGCGGGCGGAATGCGCGATCCAGAGCGTTTTGGCGATGCTGTGCAAGCGCATGTCAATCAGGTTAACGCCATTCTGGCGCGCGATTATCAGCGTCAGCCGCTCGATGCCGACGCCGTGGCAGCAGAATACGCGGCTGCCGCACAACAACTGAAAGGGTTTCTTGCCAACACGTCAGTGATCGCACTGAATGCGCTTGCGCAAGGAAAGCGTATCCTGGCTGAAGGCGCGCAGGGCGTCCTGCTCGATATTGATCACGGCACCTATCCATTTGTAACCTCATCGAACGCCACCATCGGCGGGGTGATGACTGGTTTGGGCGTCCCGCCGCAGGGGATCGACCGCGTAGTTGGCGTTGCCAAGGCGTTCAGCACGCGGGTGGGGGGCGGCCCGATGGTGACTGAACTGCAGGGCGAGATGGCGCTGCGGTTGCGCGGAACCGGCCAGAATCCATGGGATGAATATGGATCGACGACGGGACGCCCACGCCGGGTAGGCTGGTTGGATATCGTTGCCCTGCGCCATGCGGTGCAGATGAATGGCATGAGCGAATTGGCGCTGACAAAACTTGACGTGCTGAGCGGAATCGAGGTGCTTCGCATTGCAGTCGCCTATGCCTATCGCGGGGAAAGGCTGGATTACTTCCCACAGGACAGCGAAGTTGTCGCCGCATGCGAGCCCGTCTATGAGGACGTAGCTGGATGGTCTGAAAATATCACCGATATACGCCAGTTTAATGAGTTGCCGTCGAACACGCGCGCCTACATCAGCCGAATTGAGGAACTGACCGGCACCCGCGTTTCGATTGCGAGCGTAGGCCCGGAGCGCGATCAGATGATTGTCCGGTGAGGTCTTGCACTCACAAACAAATCAGCTATAATTCCGTTAGAACATTAGTTCTAGTATTTGCGCGAGCTATCGCGGGTTACCTCGGAGGATATAAATGGCATCAGATGATGGTAAGAGAAAGGCGCTTGATATTGCCCTGGCATCTATTTTGAAGGCGCATGGCGACGGCGCAGTAATGCGGCTGGGTGAGGCGACACATATGCAGATCGATGTAATCCCTACCGGAAGCGTGGCGCTGGATATTGCGCTGGGCGTGGGCGGCATCCCCCGTGGGCGCATCAGCGAGATTTACGGCCCGGAGTCTTCAGGCAAGACGACGATATGCCAGCACGTCGTTGCAGAAGCGCAGCGCAGGGGCGGGACTGCCGCTTATATTGACATGGAACATGCGCTTGACCCGACTTATGCGGCCAGGTGCGGTGTGAATGTGGATGAATTGCTGATATCGCAGCCAGACACTGGTGAACAGGCGTTTGACATTGCCGAACAACTCATTCGATCGAGCGCGGTGGATGTCGTTGTCATCGACTCTGTGGCCGCTTTGGTCCCGAAAGCAGAGATTGAGGGCGAGATCACTGATCAGCAGCCAGGTATTCAGGCGCGATTGATGAGCCGCGCCTGCCGGCGTTTGTCTGGCGTGATCAAGCAGACAAACACTGCCGTGATCTTCACCAACCAGTTGCGCCAGAAAATCGGCGTCATGTTTGGAAATCCAGAAACCACGACCGGCGGCATGGCGCTCAAGTTCTATGCATCAGTGCGCCTGGATGTCAGGCGTATCCAGGCAATCAAGGGCGGCGGTGAGGTCACAGGCAGCCGCACACGGGTGCGCGTGACCAAGAATAAGGTCGCGCCCCCATTCCGTGAGGCCGAGTTTGATATTATGTACAACGAAGGCATCAGCGTTGTTGGCGACTTGCTGGACGTTGCCATAGCCATGAACCTGGTTGAGAAGCGTGGCACCTTCATCATCTATGAAGGCACGCGGATCGGCCAGGGGCGCGAAAATGCAAAGACGTTTCTGAAAGAGCATACAGACATCAAGCAAAAGATCGAAGCGGTTGTGCGAGCAAGCATCACAACTGGAGCGGCCGCCAAGGTGGCGCCATTGACCAAGCCTGAAGTGGGTGAGGATGAAGGTGATGAACCTGGAGAGAGTTCGGATTTGGGTTAGACTAGCCATCTATGAGACGCGCTCTGCCGATTTTGCTCCTCCTATGTGTTAGTCTGTTTGCCTGTTCGGGCAAAGGGTCCAACACTGATTCATCCGGAGCGACGATCAACAACAATATCCAGAACAGCGGTTCGGATACGATTGTTAATCTGGCGCTTGCCTGGGCAGAGCGCTATCAGAAAGTGAAGCCCATCGTGCAGGTATCCGTAACGGGCGGCGGCAGTGGCACTGGTTTCTCCGCGCTGATAAATGGCACCACGGACATCGCAAATGCCTCGCGTTCTATCAAGCCGGAGGAAGTGGCGCTGGCGAAACAGAACAACTTCACGCCGGTTGAATTCGTCATCGCCCGCGATGCCATCGGCGTGATCGTGAATCCCGCAAACCCCGTGAAGCAACTGACCATGCAACAGATATCAGCGATATTCCGGGGCGACATAAACAATTGGCAACAGGTCGGCGGCGAGAATCGACCGATCGTGCGGGTATCGCGCGAGACAAATTCCGGCACGCATGTTTACTTTCTGGAAACCGTTGTTCGCCTGGGCAATGCCAAAGACACAACGATCTTTTCTGCAGATACACTGCTGTTGCCGTCTTCTCAGGGCATCATCGCAGAGGTAAGCGACAATCCCAATGCGATTGGTTATGACGGTTTGGGATACCTGACGCCACAAGTCAAAACCGTGGCGATTGCCAGCGCCGAAAAAACACCCTACATCCTGCCCTCCATCGAGAGCGTCAAGGACAAAACGTATCCGATCTCGCGCGACCTTTACATGTACACGCGCAACCAGCCAACAGGCCCCATCAAGGACTACATCGATTGGATTTTGTCGCCCGAGGCGCAGCAAATCGTCAAAGACCTTGGATTCATACCTAATGTGTCTGCACCATGAACAATCAGAAACTGCCAGCCCTGCTGGCGCCACAGACAAACTGGAGTGAGCGCGTAACGGTGGCTCTCGTTCGTGTAGCTGGATACCTCAGCATCGTGTTTGTCAGCCTGATCTGTTTGTTCCTGCTGCGTGAGGGATTGCCGGCATTGGTCAATGTGCCATTGCTGAGTCTGTTTGGCACAACCTGGTATCCCATTGAAGCGCGGTTTGGCCTGTTGCCGTTGTTGCTTGGATCACTGACAGTCACCATCGGCGCCGCCTGTATTGCCGTCCCGCTTGGCATCGGCACGGCAGTCTATATTTCTGAAATCGCGCCGCAATGGGCCAAAGAAACGCTAAAACCGCTGGTCGAGATTCTGGCTGGCCTGCCATCGGTGGTGCTTGGCTTTATCGGTATTCTGGTTCTGGCGCCAGCGCTTCGCCGCGCATTGTCGCTGAACACCGGGATGACTGCGTTTACGGGCGCACTGCTGCTGGCATGGGCGTCGATACCCACGATTGTCTCGGTCGCCGAAGACGCGCTCAATGCTGTGCCGCGTTCTTATCGGGAGGCGTCCGCCGCGCTGGGCGCGACCAGGTGGCAAACTATCTGGATGGTCACTGTCCCAGCCGCGCGCTCAGGGGTGCTGACTGGCATTATGCTGGGCATCGGTCGGGTGATTGGCGAAACCATGGCGGTGATGATGGTGACCGGAAACGCGCCGGTCATGGCGTTTGGCCCCAGCGCTCTCTTTTCACCGGTGCGCACAATGACGGCGACCATTGCCGCCGAGATGGGCGAAGTGGCGAAGGGGAGCACCCATTACCAGGTGCTGTTTCTTATCGGTATCGTCCTGTTTGTCTTTTCTTTAGTAATCAACCTGACTGTCTTTTACGTGGGCGCTCGTCACGCGGCGCGTAAGCAGCGCCTGTTGTCGTAGCACCATCATCCGGGGTTGTATGAACACAAACAGAAAACTTGCCACCGCACACCGCGCGCAGAAGATTGGATTCGCCGTTCTGGCTGGTGTCAGCGCAATCACGGTGCTCCCGATCCTATGGCTGGGGTTCTATATCGTGGCGCAGGGAATTTCTGCCATCAGTTGGGATTTCATTACAACCTTCCCGTCGAACGGCATGCGATCAGGCGGCATCATGCCGGCCATTCTGGGGACGATTTACCTGACGATTGGAACCGCGCTTTTTTCTGTGCCTCCAGGGATTGCGGCTGCCATCTACCTGGCGGAATATGCGCCGGATACCCGGTGGACGCGAGTCATCAGACTGGCCATGATCAATTTGTCGGGCATTCCGTCCGTCGTCTATGGCTTGTTCGGTTTGGGCTTATTCGTGATCTTTCTACAGATCGGCACGAGTATCCTGGCCGCATCCTTGACGTTGTCGATCATGACGTTGCCCGTCATCATCAGCACGACGGAAGAGGCGCTGAGGGCGGTCCCACAGGATTTCCGCACCGTGAGTATCTCGCTCGGCTCAACCAAGTGGCAGACAGTCTGGAGGATCGTCCTGCCGCAGAGTGTTGCAGGCATTCTCACAGGAGTCATTCTCGGTCTGGAACGCGCCGCTGGTGAAACAGCGCCAATCCTCTTCACGGGGGCAACGTTCTTCCTGCCGCATTTACCACAATCCCCGCTGGATCCGACGATGGCGCTCCCATATCACTTGTTTGTGATTTCCACGCAGGTTCCTGGCATGCCAATCCAGATTCAATATGGGACGGTTCTCGTTCTGCTCGTGTTTGTGATTGCGATGAACGTAACAGCAACGATGATCAGGTCACGGGTGCGCGCGCGACGCCAGTGGTAATTCAGCGGTAAACATATATGACAGCAACAATCGTCATTGAGCGCCTCTCGGTAACCTATTCTGATCGGGTTGTGGCGTTGAAAGACGTCTCCCTGCAGGTTGCAGAGAACGCTATCACCTCGATCTTTGGCCCGTCTGGCGGCGGGAAATCCACGCTGCTGCGGATGTTAAACCGGCTGAATGACATGGCCGATGTGGCCGAGGTTTCAGGCACTATCCTGTTGAATGGGCAAAACATCCTGGATCGCAAGGTGAACGTGATGGAACTGCGGCGCAGGGTAGGCATGGTATTTTCGCGCCCCACGCCACTGCCCCTTTCAATCTACGCGAATGTCAGTTACGGGCTGGTGGTGGCGGGTGAACGTCGCAGGTCGCGCACCGACGTTGCAGTTGAGAAGGCGTTGAAACAGGTTGCCTTATGGGACGAAGTCAGCGACCGTCTGGACTCGCCGGCAAACAAGCTCTCTGGCGGCCAGCAACAGCGGCTCAGCATGGCGCGCGTGCTGGCATTGCAGCCTGAGGTCATACTCCTTGACGAACCGACGTCTGCGCTAGATCCGGTTGCAACGAATAAGATCGAGATGTTGTTGCATGACCTGAGCAAGACGTTGACAATCGTCATTGCGCCGCACAACACCCAGCAGACTGCGCGCGTCGCCGACTACGCCGGTTTCTTCCTCACCGGTGAGTTAGTTGAGTTTGGCCTCAAGCCACAGATTTTTACATTGCCGCGCGACCGCCGCACCCGCGACTATATCGAGGGACGCTTCGGGTAGCCACCGAATGAATTCGGCGTCTGACCTGCAGATACAACCGGCAGAAGCCGGATAAGAAGGGATGATCCGCAGGGAACCTCGTGCTAGAAGCCGGTTGAGAATGATGTCCCGTCTTAGCGCGCCTGAGCGCGTTTCAGCTTAACATGTCAGTGGTCTTTTCAATTTGATAAACGGTACAATGCCGCTAACGCCTTATCATTATCAATAGGAGATGGCTATGGTTGAGTTGAAGCTGGTTTCAGAATCCCAACATCCATTACGACCAATCGTGGAAAACGCATTGGCCAATGAAATGCGCCTACAGGAGGCCGGCATCAAGCGCACTGAGCAACGCCTGAGCGACCTTGAGTCGCGTTACCAGATGACCACGGCCGAGTTTCTACGCGCATACGAAGACAACAAGTTACCCGAAACGCTGGAATTTGCCGAATGGGTTGGCGAATACCGCATGCTGGTCAGGCAACGCGAGAAAGTGGAAACACTGCGGGGGATTAGAGTTGCGGGTTGATGAGTACTTCGGGCAGTTAAGCGGACTGATTTCTGGTTGTCCGTTTATTCAACTCACACAGATCAGTTTCGATCAGCGTGGCACGCATGAGGGCTTCATGCGTGGTGAACTCACTTTTATCGATGCCTCCATGTTGCACCTGCGCGAGTTTGTGGATGTTGAGAATGGCTGTGCTTATAGAAATACTTGGCATCATTAAGGTTTAGCACATCGCATCCCATTTTTCGCATGTTGGGATGGGATTCAATCTGCGACCGTGAAATGGCCGGTGTGACCGAATGAATTTGGTGTCTGGCATGGCGTAAAACCGGATGTTTGATAATTATTTCTGCACACTACGCCAGGCCGACACACAGCGCTAGCGGCCACTACGAATATGATCCACGTGGCGGCTCGCCAGGCCGACACATGGGTCGGCCACTACGAATATGATCCACGTGGTGGCCGCTACGCGCCGTGTGGCCGCCTGAATGCGGCACATGAGTCGTTCATTTCCTGAACGTGCTTCAGCACGTTTCGCTCCGCGTATCAGACGCGAATTCATTCGCGGCCTGGTCTGACCCTCCTCACGCACACCTGGTAATCTTCCTCCACATTGACCGCCAGCTCTTCTGGCAAGTGTTCGAGGGTCAACCCGCCGCGCTCGAACAGCAGTACGCCGGCTTCATACAGCCCGGCGCGTTTG
>Ga0118677_10004108_pt1 | contig 26874 bp, 32 predicted proteins | sample AliMusrvi5mmetaG_FD_86154 | JGI IMG/M metagenome (GOLD analysis project Ga0118677, IMG submission 86154) | reverse complement strand
GGCGACGCATGTGATGGTGCCGATGCCGGTTGCCGACGTGACCTGGTGGGCCGTGTCGATGCTGATCGTCCCCGATGGCTACCCACACTTCAACCGTCAGATCCTGCGCTGTCGAGCAGCCGTCGAGCAGTACGGGCTCTAACTCTTCAACCCCGAAAGACGCACCTGTGACAATCCACGCACACCCGCTCAAAGACGACCCGATCGACTTCGCCCACGCCTACGCAATACGAGGATGGCGGGTGCTGCCGATCAAGCCGGGCGAGAAACGGCCACCGATGAAGGCGTGGCAGGAAGCGGCGACGACAGAGCCAGCCATGATCGACAAGTGGTGGACCGAGCTCTACCGCGGCCACGGCGTCGGCGTGGCAACCGGGCCAGCGTCGGGGATCTTCGTGCTCGACGTGGACATCAGCGGCGACAAGGCCGGCGACGAGACGCTGGCAAGCCTCGAGGCCAAGTACGGCGAACTGCCAGCCACGCCCACTGTCACGACCGCCAGCGGCGGAGCGCACTACTACTTCGCCTATCCCGACGATGTCGAGATCCGCAACGACGCCGGCAAGCGGCTCGGACAAGGACTCGACATCCGTGGCGATGGCGGGCAAGTGGTCGCACCGCCGACGATGCGTGGCATTGACGGTTATGAGTGGGTCGACGGCACCTACGGCCTCGAGGTGGCAGATGCGCCACGGTGGCTCATCGAGCGAGTGGCTGAGCTGCCGAAGCCGTCCATTGTCGACGTGCCGATGCACACGGTCTCGGACGGTACATCTATCGCCGAAACGTACAACACGCGTACAACATGGCCGCGACTGCTTGAGGCAGACGGCTGGACGCTCGCAGAGGTGCTCGAGGACGGTGAGCAGCACTGGACTCGCCCAGGCAAGGATTCGAGAGACGGCATCTCAGCCACGGTCGGGCACGGTGGCGGCGATCAGCTCACCGTCTTCACCACGAGCGTCGAGTGGCTGCCTTCTGGCTCGTATAGCCGGTTCGGGTACTACGCCGCCCGATTCCACGCCGGCGACCGTAGCGGGGCAGCGAGAGCGCTTAGGACCGAGGCAAATGCCGACGCCTACGCGGTGCTCGATGCCGTGCCACTCGTCGAGGCAATCTCGACCGGCAACGTGCCGGTGAGGGTGAGCGAGCCAAGCGAGGCGCAGAGTCGCATCGAACTCGCACACCTGATCGACTGGAAGTCGTTCTGGGAGAACGATCACAGTGACGAGGACTGGCTTGCCTACCCACTAATCCCTCGCGGGCGTGCGATTGCGCTCTACGCAGCGGCGAAGGCCGGCAAGTCGACCATCGTGCTCGCTGCCGCTGCCGCGGTGGCAACTGGGCGACCTGTGCTCGGTGCTCGCAAGGCCGAGCCGGTCACGACGCTTTACCTCGACTATGAGATGACCCAGGCCGACCTGCAACAGCGCCTCATGGAGCTTGGCTACGGGCCAGAGGACGATTTGGCACGCCTCAGGTACGCATTGCTGCCATCACTTCCACCGATGGACACCGTTGAGGGTGCAATGGCGGTTCTCGACCTTGTCGACCTGACGAGCGCCGAGTTCGTCGTATTCGACACATTCGGGCGTGCGGTTGGTGGCGAAGAGGATCAGGCAGACACGGTTCGGAACTTCTACCGGCACACCGGCTTGGCACTCAAGGCTCGAGGCATCACCTACCTGCGCACCGACCACTCGGGCAAGGACACCGCCAAGGGGATGCGTGGCTCGTCGGCGAAGAATGACGACGTCGACCTTGTGTGGAAGCTCACCAGGGCCGACATCAGCGCCAACGAGCACGGCGTGAAGATCCAGCGGACACACAGCCGGATCTCGTGGATTCCTGAGACGCTCATTGTCAAGCGTGTCGAGACGAACTACGGCTTCGATTATCGGCTCGACCAGGACGCTGAGCGGTTTCCTGACGGCACCGCTCAGGACATGCACCGGCTTATCAAGGCGGGGCTCAAGTTCGGAGATGGGCAGCGTCAAGCTGACGAGATCCGCAAAGAACACTGCCCAGACATGACCGTGGTGCGGATGCGAAACGCTCACCGAATGCTCAAGAACTCGGACCCGACGAAGACGCTCGGCGAGCCCGCTGAACCGCGACGTCGCGGTGATTTGGCCGGCGTCGCGGTCGATTCGTCGCGAAACGGCGTCGCGGTGGACCCCGAAAGCGTCGCGAACGTCGCGGTCAATGATTCCAAGGGTGTTGAGGGCGTCGCGGTTGACGATTCCGGCGTCGCGGTTTCAGCGAGTCAATCCGTCGCGCCGCCGCCCTATAGGGGCGGAGCGTCGGGACCAGGTGGCGATGACCTATATCCCGACCCTGTGGATAACTCAGATGACGACCTGTTCTAGCCAACCAAAGGAGACCAAGTGAGGAAGCCAGTCCACATCCGTCACGATGCTGATGAGATCAACCATCTCGTCGCCGGCATCTGCACCAACCTGCGGGCGGCGCTCGATGCGCTCAAGGATGCGCAGCCAGGATTCCCGACCACGAGCGGCGGTGCGTCGCTCGGCGGTGGATCGCTGAACGACGCCGGCAAGCCGAATGGTCTCGACAAGTTCGTGACGCACGAAGACGTGGCGTCGCTGGCGCTCAGCCAGCTCGGCGCCAGGATGCTCGAGGCGCGTGAGTCGCTGCGAGACGTGGTGCGGATCGTCGGCACCTGGTCACGAGACGGTGCAGCATCGCCGGCGACTGGCCTGCTCGACTCGTGCGTGGCGTGTGAGCGTCACGTCTTCGGTGGCGACGACCGCCTGCGAGCTGGCCTGTGCCCATCGTGCCATTCGTCCTGGCAGCGATGGAAGAAGAGCAACAACGGTTACCGCCACGACTGGCTCACCGCTCGACGTGCAGCCATCGCCGAGGCCGAAGCACGAGCAGAAGCCTCGTGAGCGTGGTGGATACGCACCCATTCGCTCAGGCGTCAATGATTGCTAGGGGGGTGCGCCACCTTCGACCAACGATCTGCTATCGTCTGCATCACTGGAGTGGTGCGCACGCACCGCTCCTTTGTCGTATCTGGACGGTGACGCTGTGATCGCTGGCCCTAACGACTTTGTGTGGCGCTTGATGCAGGTCGTCGAGCGTGCTCGTGAGGTGACCGTGTGCGCTGATTCCAACCTCGTCACCGGCCCGTGTCCGTGGCACATCGAGGACCTGAGAACCGCTCTCGATCAGTTGAGCGACTTCGGTTGAGGCTATGGGGGCGGGGGTCTATTACAAGACCAAGTGTTCACGACCCGCCCAGTGTCAAACATCCCTCCCCGACGGCGAAATGGTCCGATGACGACGACTTCTCGAGGCTACGGAGCACGGCACCAGGCGCTACGGCGCAAGCTCAAGCCGCTGGTCGCATCCGGCCAGGCGATTTGCGCTCGGTGCAACCGCTACATCGACCCCGACGAGCCTTGGGACCTGGGGCACGACGATCTTGACCGGAGCATCTATGCCGGACCGGAACACGCGCGCTGCAACCGGGCAACGTCGAAGCACCGCGTCGAGCGAGAACGAGCGAAGCAGCGCCGCAGCCGCCGTTGGTAGCGGCGTTCTGGCTGGCGTTCGATCTGACATCAACGACCTACCCGACAACCTTCGCCACGGCGCACTTGCCGCCACGGCCACTCGGCTTGCTGAAGCTCTCGACGATCCGGTGACTAGCGCCACGGCTCGCAGTATGTGCGCTCGAGCCCTCGTCGAAATCATGGGCACGTTGCGCGACCTGTGCCCGCCAGCGCAGGAGGCAGACGATCTCGATGACCTCGCTGCTCGACGCACAGCCCGACGTGCTCGGAGCGCAGGAGCCTAGAGTCGGCGTCTGGCCCGCCTACTCCACCACGACCGGCGAAGAAGTCGTCGAGTTGTGCGAGATGGCCGGCCTGTCTCTCGACCCGTGGCAGCAGCTCGTTATTCGCCACGGTCTCGGTGAGCGTGACGATGGCAAGTGGGCAGCACCTGATGTCGGTGTCGTCGTCGCCCGCCAGAACGGCAAAGGCGGCATCATCGAAGCCCGCGAGCTCGCCGGCCTGTTCCTACTCGACGAGCGACTCATCACCCACTCGGCGCACCTGTTCGACACGTCGATGGAGGCGTTTCGCCGGCTCTGTGACCTGATCGAGAACACGCCGGCACTCACCAAGCGGTGCAAGAAGCCAGTCCGTTCCCACGGCCAAGAGGGCATCGAGACGCTCGACGGCAAGCACCGCATCCGATTCCGCACCAGGACCAAGGGTGGCGGTCGAGGGTTCACAGGCGATTGCCTGATCTTGGACGAAGCGATGGAGCTGCCCGAGGCGACACTCTCGGCACTGCTCCCCACCTTGTCGGCTCGCCCGAACCCGCAGGTCTGGTATCTCGGCTCTGCCGTCGACCAAGAGATTCACGAGAACGGCATCGTGTTCGCTCGTGTCCGTGAACGTGGCCACGCCGGCGACGATCCGATGCTGGCCTACTTCGAGTGGTCCGCTGACGTTGATCCAAGCCAAGTCGACCCTGATGTGGTCTCTGACCCGGCGCTGTGGGCGGCAAGCAATCCCGCCCTCGGCATCCGCATCAACGTCGAGTCGATCCAGCGTGAGCGGGCCTCGATGTCTGCTCGAGCCTTCGCCGTCGAGCGGCTCTCAGCCGGCGACTGGCCATCAACCGCCGAAGCCGGCATCCGCATGATCCCCACCGAGATGTGGCGGGCGTGCGAGTACCCACCCGACGACCAGCGCCTCGACCCGATGGTCTTCGCTCTCGATGTCACGCCTGATCGACGCAAGAGCGTCATCTCGGCTGCTGGACGACTGCCCAACGGCAAGATCCACGTCGAGGTCATCGAGAACCGCAAGGGCACCGATTGGGTCTACGACCGACTCAGCGAGCTTGTCGAAACGTGGAAGCCGAAGACGATCCTCTACGACACGGTGGGACCCGCCGCTTCGCTGGTCGCAGCCGAGCCATCCTCGCGGGTTCGTTCGCTGCTCACCCCGCTCGGCACCGGTGACGTGGCTCGAGCGTGCGGATCGTTCGTCGATGGCGTGCTCAACGGCACGCTGCAACACATCGGCCAGACCGACCTCGACGTAGCCGTGGACGGTGCAACCACCCGAAAGATGGGCGACGCCTGGGCGTGGAATCGCAAGGACTCGAGCGTCGACATCTCACCGCTCGTCGCTGTGACCTTCGCCCATTGGGGCATCCACACGATTCAGCCCAAGCGGCCCCGCATCATCAACCTGAACGACATCGACTGACTCACCGAGGTCTCACATGCTCAAGCTGCTTCAACTTGCGGGCATGGTGGCCATCACGGTCGGCGTGACGCTCATCTACCTGCCCGCTGGATTCATCATCGGCGGTGCCCTGGCGTTCATCGCCGGCGAGCTGCTTCACGGAGGCGATGAATGAAGAGCCTTCTGTCGTCACGCCTCGAGAAGCGCGCATCGAACCCGTACACACCGTGGGGCAACTCGGTCCCGCCGTCGAACGGGATGCTCGGCGCAACGATGCCGGGCACGAACGTCTCCGAGCACTCGGCAATGGGCGTCTCAGCCTTCTGGACGGCCAACACGATCCTGTGCGACTGCTTGGCGACCCCAACCATCCGGCAATACCGCGGTGTTGGTGAGAATCGCCGTGAAATGGACCCATCCCCGGTCGTTTCGCAGCCATTTGTCGAACTCACGCAGCTCGATTGGCGCACGCAGTTCCAGATGTCGCTCGGCGTCCGTGGCAACTTCTACGGCCAGATCATCGAGCGCGACGCCCGGATGCAGCCGTTGCAGGTCATGCCGATCAACCCTGACGGCGCATCGGTGCGGCGCAACCGTGAAACCGGCCTGCTCGAGTACCGCTTCAACGGTGAACTCGTCCCGCTCGACGACGTGGTCCACGTCCGTGCGTTCTCACAAGCCGGTTCGCCCATCGGACTCAACCCGATAGCGCTGCTTCGCACGACGTTGAGCATCGCTCAGGCTGCCGACCAGTTCTACAACCAGTTCTTCACCAACTCAGCGCAGCCCGGTGGCATCCTCAACGTCCCCGGCGACCTCGAGCCCGAGGATGCACGCGAGCTCAAGCAGCAATGGACCGAGATGCACAGCGGCATCTCGTCGGCGCACATGCCAGCGGTCCTGTCGGGTGGCATCACCTGGCAACAGATCTCGATGACGATGCAGGACGCTCAGTTCATCGAGAGTCGTGCCTTCTCACACGCCGAGATCGGCGCCATCTACCGCATCCCACCGCACATGATGGGCGTCGCCGACCGCTCAGTGCAGGCGACCGACATCGAGCAGCAAGAACTCTCGTTTGAGCGCAACACCTTGATCGGCTGGAAGCGCCGTCACGAGGTTTCGTTGTCTGCCCTGCTCCCTCGTGGCCAGTACGTCGAGATCGACCTGTCGGAGCGTGCCGCTGCGAACAGCCTGACCCGGTTCCAGGTTCATCAGATCGCTCGCAACATCGGCATCAAGACGCCGAACGAGATCCGCGTCGCCGAGGGTCTGCGCCCGCTCGACCCGACGACCTACCCGTGGGCCGACAACCCAATGGCGCCGCTCAACAGCGCCCAGAACGGTGCCTACACGGCGCCCGGTGACGAAACGCCGGTGCAGTCCGCTCCAGACACCAACCCCAACCCGAACGCCCACTAGGAGGCATGGTGACTGACACCCTCGACTACACCGCAGACCTGCGCTCTCAGATGCGTGGAGTCGTCGAGACCCGCGTGCTCGCGGTCCAGGCAGACCTTCCCGCTTTCGAGCTGCGCGAGGTGCCGAACGGCACTGGCGGCACGAAGCTCAACTTCGAGGGGTACGCCTCAGTGGTCGAGCGTGGCTACGACGTGTGGGCACCGGGCGTCGGCGACTTCACCGAGGTCATTGACCAGCGGGCGTTCAGCAAGACGCTCAGCGAGAACCCTGACGTGAGCCTCAAGATCAACCACGAAGGGCTCCCACTGGCCCGCTCAAGCGCCGGCGATCTCCACCTGAGCGCTGACGGCACCGGCCTGCTCGCCTCAGCCGACCTCAACCCCGAGCGTTCAGACGTTGTGCTGCTTCGCCAGTGCATCGAGGCCGGCCACCTCGGCGCCATGAGCTTCGCGTTCCGGGTGCAGCGGCAGGACTGGAGCGAGGACGGCGAGACGCGCCGCATCACCGAGCTCAACCTCAACCGAGGCGACGTGTCCATCGTCGAGCACCCCGCCAACGGGGCAACCACCGGCATGATGTCGCTTCGTAATGCCATCGAGCGCACCACGCTCGCCGACGACACCCCCGCCCTGATCGAAGAGGTCCGTGCCGCCATCTCTGGCGCCGACGAGGCCACCTTGAAGCACGTTCTCAGCCTGCTTTCGTCTGCCGACACGGCACTCGACGAGGCGCAGCCCCTTCTCGCCGGTGTCCTCGGGGTCGAGAACCCCGACATCGCGCAAGACGCCGCCTTGGAGCGATCCGAGGACGACGAGATCGAGACCCGCACGCCGAGCCGTCTGGCAATCGCCCAGCTCCGCGCCGTGGCGTCTCGTCGATAGCAACATCCGCACGCCGGACCCACCGGCACGCCACGCCGAACGCACGTCAATGCGTTCACCTGACGCGCTTATGGGCACCACCTGACGGTTCCACCCATCCCTTCAACTCCACAAGGAGAACACCATGTCTGACGCAGCCCCCACGCTGCTCGAGACGCTGGTCGAGAAGCGCAGCGCCCTTGCTGATGAGGCCGCCACCATCCTCGACACCGCGTCCACCGAGGCCCGCGACCTCACCGTCGAAGAGGAAGCCCGTGCGGCTGAGCTCAACGACGAGATGCGCGGTCTGACCAAGGAGATCGAGCTTCGCGAGTCGATCGAGCGCAGCCGTTTCGCTGCCGCCGACGCCTCGAAGCACGTCACCATCAAGAGCGAGCCCCTGACCTACAACCGGTCCGGCAGCCACTCCTACTTCGCCGACCTGGCCGCCATGAAGGGCGTCCAGCTCCGCGGCGTCTCGCAGGACGAGGCAACCGCCCGCCTTCAGCGTCACGCTGCCGAGGTCGACGTGGAGATGCCGAAGCGTCACAAGGCACGCGAGCAGCGCGCCGAGACGGAGATGCGTGGCATCACCGGCTCCGAGGTGTCCCCGTTCGAGAAGCGGGCCGGCTCGCGGACGGACGGTTCCGGCGGGTATTTCGTGCCGCCCATCTACTTGATCGACGACTACATTGCGCTCCTGCGCTACGGTCGTCCGTTCGTCAACGCCTCGACCCGCTCGGTCCCGCTGCCTGTCGGCACGGACTCGATCAACATCCCGAAGGTCACCACGGGTACGTTGACCGGCATCCAGACCGCTGACAACGCGGCCCTGAGCAACCAGGACATCGTGGACACGCAGGTCACTGCGCCCGTGAAGACCATCGGTGGCTACTACGACATCTCGATCCAGGCGCTTGAGCAGTCCGGTGTCCACCAGATCCTCGACCAGGTGATCCTTCAGGACCTGATCGCGGACTACAACCTTCAGGTCGACACGCAGGTGCTGAACGGCTCGGGTTCCTCGGGTCAGATCACCGGCGTGCTCAACGTCGGCTCGATCAACACGGTCACCTACACCGACGCCAGCCCGACCGCTCCGAACCTGTGGTCGCCGCTCGCCAAGGGCCTCAGCCAGTCGGTCCAGAACCGTAAGCGTGGAGACGGCTGGAAGGCTGTCATGCACCCGCGTCGCTGGTACTGGATCATGGCCGCGCTCGACTCGAGCAACCGCCCGCTGGTCGTTCCTTCGAGCATGGGTCAGTACAACCCGCTCGCCGAGAACGCAGACCCGGCTGCCGAGGGCTTCGTCGGCAACCTGGCGCTCGGCGTGCCCGTCATCCTCGACGGAAACATGCCGACCACGGTGAGCTCCAACCAGGACCCCATCGTCTACGCCCGTGGCGACGACCTCATGTTCTTCGAGGGCGAGCTGCGGACCGACACCTTCGGCGAGATCCTCTCGGCGACCGCCGGCGTCCGGTTCCGTGTCTTCAACTACGTGGCACTCCTGCCGCGCTACGCGACCTCGATCACCTCGATCACCGGCACGGGCCTCGCAGCCCCGAGCGGCTTCTAGTCGCTCAGCAGCACCCGCTGCACGCATCCCACCGTCGGGTGGGTGCGTGCGGTGCCCAGGCGTCAACCTCCTTCGCCCTGGACATCGCACGGACCCACCCGATCCACCCGATCCGAAAGGGACACACATGGCAGACAACTACCTGGACGCACTCAAGGACGAGCTCGGCTCTGTCGAGAACGACCTGGCGAACGCCGAGAAGGAAGCCAAGGGCTTCATCGAGCGTCGCCTCGAGGACATCAAGGCCGAGATCGCACGCGTGACCGGTGACACCCCGAAGGTCGAAGCCGAGGTGGCGAAGGTCGAGGCAGACGCCGAGGTCGACGCCAACAAGGTTGAGACCGCCGTCGCATCGGTGCCTGACCTCGAGACCCCCGAGAAGCCAGCGGTCTAGCTCATGGCCGGCACCTTCACCATCACCGGCATGTCAGCCGGTCTCCAATCGGGCGAGAAGATCATCGGCCCGCTCACGGCGACCGGTTCATCTGTCATCGGCACAATCACCGACGCAACCCTGTCGTCGGGCGACAACACGTTCACCGTGCCGACCGGTTCGGTGGCGGTGCTGATCGTGTTTCCCGTTTCGATGTCGGCAACCGTCAAGGTCCGCACCAGCGCGGACTCGGGCGGTTGCTCCATCGCTCCGCAGAACGGCGCCAACTTCGCCATGCTGCCGCTTCCCTCGTCGGCTTCGACCGTCATCCTCAACGCCTCGGGCGCCGTGACAACGCCGTCTGAGCTCACCTTCATCTAGGAGCCTCATGGCTGCGTACGACTTCGTGATAAAGCAGGGCGACACCCTGCCGACCTTGCAGCAGACGTTGCAAGACACGACCGGCGCAGCCGTCAACCTGACCGGTTGCACGGTCAAGTTCGTGATGCGGTCCCTCGTAAGCGCCACGCCGGTCATCAACGCCACGGCGACGATCACCGACGCTGCCAACGGCAAGGTCACCTATGCCTTCTCGGCAACGGACACGACGACCGCCGGCACGTTCATGGGCACATGGACGATCACCAACGGCTCAGGCCAGGTGTTCACCGTGCCGACCGATGGTTACCTCACCATTCGCATCGAGCAGAACCTCACGACGACCGGTGGCAACCAGCTCGTGAGCTTGGCCGAGGTCAAGGACTACCTGACGATCCCGGCCAGCGACAAGACGCGCGACGCCAAGTTGGTCCAGATGGCCAACGACCTCATCCCCGTGGTCGAGCACATCACCGGCCCGATCATCCAGCGTGTCGTCGAAGAGTGGCACGACGGCGGGCAGGCGTCGATCATCCTGCGTAAGCGCCCGGTGGCGAACGTCATCGCCATCTCTGAGTACATCGGCCCGGTCGAGTGGACGCTGGCACTCGTGCCCGACCCGAACAAGGGCACCATGTACTCGGCCAAGTTTGAGCCGCCTGCGCGCATCGTGCGCCGTGGTCCCGGTGGGTCGACGTTCCCGTTCGCCGCTGGCCTTCAGACTGTCCACGTCACCTACGTGGCTGGACGCACCTCGGTGCCCGACAACGTGCGCCTCGGCACGCTTGAGCTCATCCGCATCAACTTCTCGCAGACCCAAGCCCGCCCGCTGATGCGTGGCTGGCCAACTGACGGCAGCGCCGACGACATCGAGCCCGGTCGTGAGCTGCTCGGCTTCTTCGTCCCGAACCGGGTTCGCGAGCTTCTCGCACCGACCCGCAAGGCGCCTGGGATCGCCTGATGGCAACCACGTCCACGACTACATTCTTCGCCGCTTACACGAAGTTCTACGGGGTTCTCACGTCAACTCTGAGCGCCCTATCTGATCCCTGGACGGTGTTTGACGGCGATCCACGCCAAGGCGAGTTCAACTACGTCGCCGCCATGATCGGCCCGGTCGATTGGGCCGACTCGCCAGCCGGCATCGGCGCGGGTTCGCCGTCGTTCCCCATCGACGAGGAATACCGAATCAACGCCCGCTTGGCGGTCTGGGACAACACCATCGACCAATCGCTCAGCCGCACATCCATCGCCACCGCTTACGAGGCGATCTTGGCCGGCGTTCGTGCCGATCCGACGCTTGGCGGGGTTCCGGGCGTGCTCTGGTCCTACCTCGGCACCGCCGAGTACGAGCAGGGCGCAAATGACATGGGCGGCTCGTCTGCCCAGCTCGATATTTATCTCAACGTGCGCGCACGTCTTCACTAAGGAGCAAATGACATGGGCAACTGGCGCAACGTGTCTGGCGAGGATCGTCTCGTCGGCTACGGCCTCCCGATCTCGACGACCGTGGCCGCAGATGCGGTCCTGAGCGTCCCCGATGACGCCGACAGCGGCTACGCCGACCAGCCGACCATCTGGCAGGCAGTCGCACCCGCCGTCGACCCGACCCCAACACCCGACCCGGCTGCTGAGCCGGCAGGCGCTTAGGAGCACACATGACCACCGGCATCCCATCAGGTCTCGGCGCCACCATCGGCATCGGCCAGGAGACCACCTACAACACCGGCGTCACGCCGACCGAGTGGATCTACTTCAAGAAGGAGGGCTTCGAGTTCAAGAAGACCTCTGTCGTCTCTGAGGGCCTCGGGGCCGGTCGGGTGCAGCTCGGCGGTCGTCGTGTCGTCCCGCAGGTGAGCGTCGATGGCAACATCGACCTCGAGGTCACCGAGCGTTCGATGGGCCTCTTGTTCAAGAACATGCTCGGCTCGTCGGCCACGGCGACGCAGATCTCATCGACCACCGCTTACAAGCAGGTGCACGCGATGGGCACCACGCTCGGATCGTTCACCACGCAGGTCGGGCGTCCCGACGTGACCGGCACCATCCGTCCGTTCACCTACACCGGCTGCAAGATCACCGACTGGTCGCTTGGCGTCCAGGCGGGTCAGATCGCCGACCTCCAGGTCACCGTCGACGGCGCAGCGGCCACCACCGCCACGTCCTACACCGCAGCCTCGTTCGTCAACTCGACACCGCTCCACTTCGCTGAGGGCCTCTTGACCCTCGGGGGCACCGTCTCGACGACCGGCGGCGCAGCATCCGTGAGCGGTGGTACGACCATCTCGAGTGGTGGTTCCTACGCCGGTGCGGTCAAGGCGGTCACCGTCAAGGCCACCAACCCGATGAATGTCGACCGTCGCACGCTCGGCAGCCTCACCAAGCTCGCACCGCTGCCCAACGGCTTCATGGCGATCACCGGTGACCTCGAGATCGAGTTCGCCGACCTCGCCACGCTCTACAACGTCTTCGCTGCGACGACCGAGACCACCACGGCGGTTGAGTTCTCGCTGGTCGGCGCCCAGATCGGGACCTCGGGCTACTACGCCACGGTCGACGTGGTGCTCCCGCAGGTGTTCTTTGACACCGACCAGACGGTCATCGAAGGCCCGGACCTCGTGACCGCCAAGGTCGGCTTCACCGCCCTCTACGACGGCACGAACACGCCAGTGCAGATCACGTACACATCGGCTGACACCAGCCTCTAACCAAGAAGGAGGGCGTCGGACATGGGCGACGTACCTGCATTTGACCTGACTATTGACGGTGAGACTCTTCACTTCGACGGTCGGCTCAAGGCATCAGAAGCAATGGCCATCGAAGCCGCCACGGGGCAGACCTTCGAGCAGTGGGGTAACTCGCTCTCGGCTGGCTCCATCACGGCAATGGTCGGCCTCGTCTGGCTGCTCAAGCGTCGGATGAACCCGACGCTCAAGTACTCGGACATCGACTTCGACCTTGATTCCATCGAGGTGCCCGACGCAGAAGTGCCGGTGGCCGAGGTCCCTACCGAGGCGGTGGACGCCGCCTAGTCGACAAGCGCCGCGAATACCTGGCTGAGTTTGCTCACTTCTTCGGCATCCGTCCGTGGGAGTGGGACGACCTCGACATTTCCGACGTGATGCAGCTCATCGCCGAGGTAGACGGCATCCGAGCCGAACAGAAGAAGGCAGCGAATGGCTAGTGGCTCAATCGGGCGCATCCGCAAGGTCAAGACCTACAGCCAGTCGCAGGCGGTCGGTTGCGATGCCACTGATTTGCAGGAGTTCGGCAAGAACATCCGCAAGGCGTACCCGAAGGTCTACAAGTCGTTGCAAGCCGAGCTCAAGGCCATCGGCGAAGACATTGCATACGACGCTCGGATGAACGCAGCCATGCACTCGAAGCGCATCGCACACACCGTCAAGGTCAGGGTGCGTGGCATGAACCTCTACGTCGAGGCCGGTGGCAAGGAAGCGCCTCACGCCGCAGCCTTTGAGCACAAGGGCGTCCCCGGCAAGTTTCGCCACCCGGTCTTCGGTCGGTGGGATGTCAAGAGCCCCGGCAAGAACGGCAACGACCCGCGAGAACAAGAAGCGCACCCGTTCCTCTCGCCGGCAGCACAGAAGAACTCGGCGCAGGGCGTTCGTCGCTTGGAAGCCGCACTCGACAGGGCCATGCGTGAAGTCGGCTTTCGCAACTAGGAGCACTGATGCCTGACTACACCGTAAGAGTCAAGTTCACCGGCTCCGCGGCTGAGCTCGAGCGCGCGATGGAGCAGGCCGGCCTCGCATCGGCGAAGACCTCTAAGAAGATGGAGGACAACTTCGGCAAGGCCACATCCAAGATCGGCAAGAGCTTCTCGAGCCTCGGCTCACTGGCCGGCCAGTTCGGCATCCCCATCGAGGGCGTGCTTGATTCAGTCGGCTCGAAGTTCGACGCGGCCAAGGCCAAGGGTGAAGGATTCAAGGGCAAGCTCAGCGCCATCTCAGGAGTGGCAGCCGGCGCAAGCGCAGCGGCGATCGGTGCCGTCGCCCTTGCGTCGATCCACTTGGCCGACGCCTACGACACGACGCAGACCTCGCTCGATGCAGCTGTCAAGGCATCCGGCGAGTCGATGCAGAAGTGGCAGGGGCCAGTCGGTGCGGCTCAGGCCAAGATGGCCGCTCTCGGCTTCACTGCTGACGACACGAACAACGCCATCGCTGCCGGCGTGGTGTCGACGCAGAGCACCGGGGCCGCCATCAAGAACCTCGGCGTCGCCGCCGACCTTGCTCGGTTCAAGCACATCTCGCTCGCTGACGCATCGAACCTCGTCGACCGCGCTCTCACCGGCAACCTTCGCCCGCTCAAGGCGCTCGGCATCGACTTGCCAATCGCTGCCGGTGGCGCGCTCAAGCTCAAGAACGCCCACCAGGCGCTCGCCACCGCTCAGCAGAACGTCAACAACCTGCTCCAGCAGAACCACGGCAAGATCACGCAAGGCTCCAAGGCCTACCCCGCCTACCAGAAGGCGCTTGAAGCCGTAAAGGCTGCCCACGGAAAGGTTAAGGACGCCGCCGCCGCCCACGACAAGATCCTTGAAGCGTTGAGCAAGCGCATGGGTGGGCAGGCCACCGCCTACTCGAAGACGTTCGCCGGTTCGCAGGACAAGCTCAAGGCGACCCTGCACAACACCGGCGTCGAGATTGGGCAGAAGTTGATGCCCGTGGTGTCGAAGCTGATCGGGTTCTTCGCCAAGATCGTGTCAAACAAGGCGGCGCTCACAGCCGTGTTCATCGGCCTCGGGGCGATCCTGCTGGCGATGGTCGGCGTGTGGGTGTTCAACACCATCGCTGCGATGTCGTTCTGGGCAGCAGCTACGGGCGGCATCATCATCTTGGTCGCCGCTCTCGCCGTCGGCATCGCGTGGATCGTGACCCACTGGAGCCAGGTATGGGGCTGGGTCAAGGGCGTGGTGACCGGCGTGTGGCACCACATCGTCGACGCCTTCCACTCGGTCATCAACTGGCTTGGGCAGAACTGGCCCACCATCTTGGCGATCCTGACCGGCCCGATCGGGCTCGCCGTCCTGTGGATCACCGACAACTGGAACGGGATCGTGAGCTTCTTCCAAGGCACCATCTCGGCCATCGGCAACGTGTTCTCGTCGATCGGTGACGCCATCTGGAACGGGATCAAGACCGGCGTGAACCTCGCCATCTCAGGGATCAACACGCTTATTAGCGGCTTCGATGCCGTCGCTGGCACGCTCAGCTTTGGAGCGGTCCACGTCCCGACGATTCCGCCGCTCAGGGACAACGGTGGGCCAGTCCAGGCGATGAAGCCCTACATGATCGGCAAGGGCAGCTCGGCTGAGTTGTTCGTCCCGACCGGCGCCGGCACCATCGTCCCCAACAGCCGCCTGAGCAACGCTGTCGGCGGTGGGCACACGGTCAACATCTACGCACAGACCAACGCCTCGGCGGCTGACATCGCCAACGAGCTCGGCTGGACTCTCAGAACGCAGGCGGCATAGCGATGGCCTTCCCGACAAGCAGCGCCCCATCGTTTACCGCCGCATGGCAGGTCGGCGTCTCCAACGCCACAAGCTCGCTGATCCTCGGCAACGGCACCTCTTATGCCGTGACGCAGATCGACGGCATCGGGATGCCGAACGTCGATGCAGCGGACGGCTCGCGGCCTCGTGAGCAGGGCGACATGGTTGGCATCGACTTCCTTGGCGGTCGTGACATCACGATCACCGGCGACGTGACCGCTGACGGCACAAGCCTCCAGCACGCCCTCCAAGCGCTCGCCAAGGTGACCACGACGACCATTGGCTACGGCGGCGTCGAGTACCCGGTGTGGATCAACGTACCCAACCTCGTCTCGGTCGGTGTCAACACGCCGCTGGCAGCGATGGTTCGGCCACGCAAGCGCGACATCCCGTTTGACCTCGCACACACGGCAGGGCTTGCGTCCTATGCGCTTCAGCTCTCAGCCACCGACCCTCGCTGGTACACCGCCTCGGTCACGGCCTCGAGGACGAACACCGGTGCCATCACGATCACCAACGCCGGCAACTACGAGACGCGCCCGATCTACACGGTGACCGGACCGATCAACACCGGCTGGACGCTCTCAAACGGCACGGCAACGATCACCGTCAACAAGGCGCTCACGTCGGGCTCGACGTTGGTGCTCGACAGCGACTTCCACACCGCCACCTACACACCATCGGGCGGTGGTGCCACGAACGGTCGCGGCTATCTCGGCGCGTCGCCCGGTTGGTGGTCGTGTGCCCCAGGCACCACGACGGTGACCCTCGCCGGTTCGGGTGCATCCGGCTCGACGGCGCTGTCCGCTAGTTACTCATCTGCCTGGATGCTCTAATGGCGACGGCTCAGGATGTTCACTACCTGACCTACGACATGTTGACCAACACCCTCGTCGGTGAGGTCAACTTCGGGCAGGTTTCATTCACCAACAAGCTCAACGGTGGCGGTTCGTTCTCAGGCACCATCGCGCTCAAAGAGCAGCGCAACCGACTGCTCGACCCCTACAACGCCACATTGCCGGGCAAGACGATCCTCGTCGTGGTCGTGAACGGCTCAATCGAGTGGCAAGGCATCATCGTCGCTCGGTCCTACACGCAGTCGAGCGGTGACCTGACGGTCTCTGGCGTCGAGCTCGAGGGCTACCTCGGCAAGTTGCAACAGACCCGCGACTACTCGACCAAGCCCCACGGGTGGAGCAACTACGGGCTTGGTTCGTCCACATCGCAGCTGGTCTACTCAGCACACCCGAACTCCTATTGGAAGACCAACCCGGTCCCGCCGATTATGGCGGCGACGCAGGTCGTCGGCGACACGCTCTCAGACCTCTACAGCGCCTACAGCGCCATCCCTGCGCTCTCGGTGTCGTCGTCGTCGATCCTCAACACTGCGGTGAACGCCAACTTCACCCCCGGCGCGTACCCCGGCTACGTCTGGCACACCCGTGAGAAGCTGCCGCTGGCCAACCGGACCAGCCTGGACCAACTCATCACGACCCTCGCCACCGAGCACGTCACGGCTGGCTTCGACTGGTCCTGGACAGCGAGCTTCAACGGCTCGTCGTCGCTGAACTACAGCCTTGACTTCTGGTGGCCACGATTGGGCTTCGACTGCACGGGTGGTAACGGTGGTGCGCTTGGGTCGAACTCGACACCGGCCTTCACCATCGACTCAGCCGAGTTCCTCGACTACTCGTTCCCCGAGGACTCATCGCAGCAAGCCACACGAGTCTTCGCCCTGTCAGGCGGCACCAAGGGTCACCGGCTCGGCATCGGCGACGCCACCTACGGCACGGTCATCAACAACTCACTCTTCTTCGAGGCTGCGCTTCACCACGGCACACCGGTCACGGTCTACGTGGGCGGCACCGGGTACAACGGCAACATCAAGAAGACGACCGCCTGGGGCGTCTTCGGCTACCGGTGGAAGGTGACGTGGAGCGGCGGGGCACCGACGCTGACCAACGGCACCGCTATCCAAGCGGTTGTGCAGGGCGGGCCGACCGCTGCCGGTTACCCGCCGATGCAGAAGACGAGCTCCTACACGCACGTCAAAACCGGGCACGCACTTCAGAACCAAGCGTTCATGGAACTCGCTGTGCTCGAGTGGCCGATCACCACGCCGACCGTCAAGGTCGACGCTTTCGGTCCTTCGGGTTTCGGTGGGTTCTCGGTCGGTGACGACGTGCGGGTGATCCTCAACCCTGACGAGCGGTTCGTGGTCGGCCTCGATGCCTACTGGCGTGCGACGCAAGCCGAATGGACCATCGCCGACTCTGGCCAGTCCACCGTCACCTACTCATTCACCATGCCGCCATCGAGCGATTACACGCACGGCGGGTTCCCCGGCTTCCAGCCGCCGTATCAGTAGGAGGTTCGATGGCCAACCGCTTCGCACCGCCTGCTCGGTCGTTCTTCGACAACTCAATGGCGAAGAGTCGCCTCATCGCTCGAGAGTCGGCGCAACAGAACATCGCCGGGGCGCAGACGATCTCGGTCCCGAATGTCACCGTGGCCACGTCTGGTGGCGCTGCCTACGCCGTAGCAACGCTCGGCTCGACCACCGCCACATCGACCACCACCAACGTGAACGCCATCACGGTTGCGTCGACAACCGGTATCAGTGCCGGGTCGGTCTTGTTGCTCGGGGGTTCGTCGGCGGGCGAGGTGGTCTGGGTCGATAGCGTCGCAGGCTCAACGGTCAACCTGACGACGACGACGGTGCTGACGCACAGTAACGGGTCGAACGTCTCCATCCTGGCTGCGCTTCAGTCGGAGTGTTACGAAGCGCAAGACCCAACGGGCGTCGACCTCGGCGTGGGCGTTGTCTCGACGATGACGAGTCAGGTTCAGTTCCCAGCAGCATCGTGCTCGGCGTTCCAGTTCGTGGTTGCCATCCGCACCGGGTTCCCCTACGGAGCCATCCAGAACGTGCGGGCCAACACTGTCAGCTACGGCACCTACAGCGACATCGTTGGCCCGCAGCAACAGGCAATCTCGTGGACCTCAAACGGTTCTAACGGTGCGTATTACGCAGCCGCTTCGGGCACGGCGGTCGTTTCGCTCGAGTGGCCGACCATCGTCCTCGATTACACGCTGACGAGCCTCTGCGGTGCCGGCTCAACGTCCTCGATCCTGTCAGGTACACCGGGCACGGGTGTCGCTGCCGAGTTGATGATCGGTGACGACGCCGATCCTCCTGAACTCTGCTTCGGCACGTTCGGCGGTGCGGGTGGGCTGACCTTCTCGAACACACTGCCACTTGGCACCCAACTGACCCACGCATCGGGCGCAAGCGCAGTGAACCCCACATCGGGCGGCCAATCCACCTGGACGTTTATCCCGTACTACGCCGTGAACGCAGCGGGTTCGGCATCTCTGACGTTCGCAGCCAACACCCTCACCATCGACCCTCGCTAGGAGCCCCGAATGGCCCGCCGCCTTGCCCGCTTCTTCGTCGCGCTCATCGCCTCAGTGAGCGGGCTCACCGTCCTCTCGGTGCTCGAGCCAATGGATGCCAGCGCTGCGCAGTCCTCGAGCTCGCAGTGGCTCCGCATCGTGGACGTGTCGAACTGGCAGACCTCGAACATCAACTGGCAGGCGGTCAAGGGATCGGGCATCGTCGGCGCCTACGTCGAGGTCGGCGACGGCAACTGGACCTCGCCGACCTTCTCGGCGCAGAGCCAAGGGGCAGCGGCAGCGGGCCTCTCATGGGGCGCCTACTACTTCGCCGAGCCGAACACGACCGACCCGGTGGCGAGCGCCGACCGATTCATGGCGGCAGCCAACGCCGGCAACCTTCCACCCGTCCTCGACCTCGAGACCGGCTCGGCAAGCGCCGGCGCCTGGGCTGAAGCCTTCCTCGCTCGATGCAGCCAAGATGGCGGACGAGTCCCGACGATCTACACCGGGCTCGGCTACCCGTGGGCGGGCGACACGAACCTCACCGCCTACCCGTTGTGGCTCGCCGCCTACCCGTGGGGCTACACACCGGTACCAAATGTGGTACTACTGCCGGTGCCGAGCGCCGGTCAGTGGGGATCGTGGTCGGGCTGGCAGTTCACGAGCGTCGCCACGGTCCCTGGCATCCCTGGTCAGGTTGACCTCTCAGCCTTCGAGCCTGCATGGTGGGAGCTCTACACCGGGGCTGGCGTTGCGCCCACTGGCGGGCGTCCTGGCGTCGTCTGGGTGCAGGGCTCAAGCGGTCCACCGGTCGTCCAGATTCAGCAGCAGATGACCGCAGCCGGTCTCTACCACGGGCCCTGGAATGGCTACTACTCAGCCGACCTCACCACCGCTGTCGCTCAGTGGCAGCAGCGCATCGGCATCCAGTCCGATGGCGCCTGGGGACCAGCGACGCAGCGGGCCACCGACGCCTACATCGCATTCATCAAGTCGCTCAACCACCCGATCAAGCGACCTCGCCCGGTGCTCAGGGAGTCGGTGCAACCTTCGTCACGAAATGTACAAGTTGTACGTCTCCAGCGTGCGCTCAACGTGCTCCATTTCCACCCCAAGCACGCACCGCTCGGACTCAATGGCCATTACGGCCAAGCCACGGCAGCGAGCGTCGGCATCCTTGACGCCAAGTGCCACCTGCCGGCACATCCTGATCGTTTCGGTCACATCGCCTCGCGTTGCCTGCGGCACAAGTTGGCAAGGGCTGGGCGATGACCGCTGTCGTCCACGCGCTCTCGCAGCACGACCCGGTGTACGTGTTGGCGTACTACGTCACCGCCATCTTCGCCTCAGTGACTGCGTCGGCCATTGCTATCACCGCTGCCTACCGGCGCCACGAGCGGGCTAAAGCCGACAAGATCGAGGAACTTGAGCGGGAGCGTCGAGGGCAGTCGGACGCGCAAGCCGCCGAGCTGCGACGGATCACCGCCGCCATCATCGGTGCGCCGGCGACTCTTGACGACCCAACACCCGACCCCGGACTGATCGAGCGGCTCAGCGCCGTCGAGGACAACGTCGTGGCGCTGCGCGATCAGGTAGCCGAGGTGAAGAAGGAGGTCACGCCGAATGGTGGCGAGACCAACCGACTCGGTGACCGGGTGAAGCGCCTCGAAGAGAAGTACGGCAAGTGAAGCGGTTCCAAGCGTTCCTCGACCGACTCGCCCTCATCATCACCGGTGCTGTCGGGACGATGTGGTGCGCTCTCGTCTTCACTGCGCTCGCACTCGTGAGCCTGCCAGACGCCATCAAGGGCGGCAGGCCCGCCATCGTCTCGTGGGTCGCTCAGACGTTCCTCCAGCTCGTCCTACTCAGCGTCATCATGGTCGGCCAAGACGTGCAGGGTCGGGCGACGAATCAGGTCATCGCAGAGACGCACGACATCGCCGAGCAATCACGGCAGCAGATCATCGACATCTTGCGCGAGGTCCACGGGCTCGAAGAGCAAACAACAGACAGGGAGCAGGCATGAGCAACACGTCCAGGTCCATCATCCGTAGCGTTTCGAGCATCGCTGTCGCTGCGGTTGTCTACCTCTTGGCCCGAGTCGGCCTCGGTGCGTTCTCGGGTGCGGCAGCGGCCTATGTGCCGTTGCTTGTCGCCGCAGCATACGCAACCGGCGCTCGGCTGCTCGAGAAGAAGTTCCCTGCGGCTGGCTGGCTGCTCGGTGTACCCGGTGCGCCGGCCTACACGCCGCCGCCGCCGAGGTTGTTGATCCCCACCGTGCCGGCTGACCCGGCACCGAAGGCTTAGGAGGTAGGTCGGACATGGGCGACCTGGACCTCTCAGAGTTCACAGCGAAGATCCGCACGGGCGGTACGCAGTGCTGGTATCAACGACTCGACCTCACCGCCGAGCAGCGAGAGAAGCTCGACGCAGCGCTTGCGCGCCGTGACATCTCATCGCCTGCCATCTCGCGGGTGCTCGAAGGGTGGGGCGCGAGCCAAGCCAAGCCTGGCGCAGTCCATCACCACCGATCGGGCGGGTGTACCTGTGGCTGACCTCTCGGAGTTTGAGTCGAAGCGCACGCAGACCCACCCGAAAGGATGGGAGCCGTCGGTCGTCTGGAACGGGCAGAGCGGCACCATCGCCACCGGCCCGCTTGAGCATGAACCCGGCGACGCCATCTGGCAGAACCTCATCGCCGATTGGGGACTGGACCCGGCGACCACTCGCATCGTGCCGGGGTCGGTGCAGATCCGGGCGTGGGACGCCAACGTCGGCGGTGGTGACGTTCAGCGCCTCCACTACTACCGGGCCACCATCGAGCCGCACCCACGAGAAGGCGACAGGGCCGACATCGACGCGCTCTGCAGGATGGTCACCAAGCGCAAGCCACGCAAGGCGCATGTGGTCGACATCGAGCGCTCGCTGCTCGTGCTGCTCAGTGACCTTCAGCTCGGCAAGGGCGAAGGTGGCGGCACCGAGGCAACCACAGAGCGCGTCCTGGCCTCGCTCGACCGCATGGTGGAGCAGGTCAAGAGTCTCGCCCGCCAAAGCCGACCAGTGTCGTCGGTTCACCTCGTCGGCATGGGCGACATCGTGGAGCAGTGCGACGGCCACTACGATATGCAAGCGTTCTCGGTCGACCTTGACCGTCGTGAGCAGATGAAGCTCGCTCGGCGCATCATCCTCGCCTACATCGACGCAGTGGTGGATCTTGGTCTGCCATGCGTGGTCGGTTGCGTTCCTGGCAACCACGGTGAGAACCGGCGCAACGGCAAGGCGTTCACTACCTGGACCGACAACGACGACCTCGCTTGCTTCGAGCAGGTCGCAGAGATCCTCAACGCCAACTCAGAGCGCTATGCGAACGTCTCGGTGCCACTCGGTGCCATCGCTCAAGAGCTCACCATGACGCTCGACATCGCAGGCGTGGCGGTCGGCTTCGCCCACGGTCATCAGATGCGAACCGGCACGGTGGAGAAATGGTGGCAGGGTCAGGCACTCGGTCGCCAAGCGGTCGCCGACGCCGACATCCTCATCACCGGCCACAGGCACCACCTTCTCGTCTCAGAATCGTCAGGGCGCACGCACATGCAATGTCCAGCGCAAGACGGTGGGTCGTATTGGTGGACGGCGCAGACTGGCCAATCGAGCCCCGCTGGCCTCTTGACCGTTGTGGTGGGTAAGCACACCGGCCCTCGCGGTTGGTCCGATCTGGCGGTGCTGTGAACGCCCCGAAGGGGCGACTTCTCTGGCAGTGCAGCCAATGTGGACAGGTGCTCGTCGTCATGCGAGCGCAGTACCCGTCGCAAATGAAGTTCAACACCCCATTTCTCGAGCGCATCGCACAGATCGACACCTTGCACGAATGTAGACAGGAGCACCCATGAGCTACACCATCGCCGTCTCGGCTATCGGGGCATCGGGCGGGGACAACTCGCTTACGATCAACGCCTGGACCACGGCGCAGATGATCGCCGCTGGCATCATCACGAGCGATGGGCAGGTGGTGGCGCAGGGCACCGCCGCACCGTCCGGCTCACCCGCAGCCACCGCCACAACCGCCGAGGCGAACGGTGCCGATGGTCAGGTGCTGCTCACGGTCTCAACCGCCACGAGCTACTACATCCAAGTGGTCGGCTCGGATGCGTCGAGCCGGTGGTCGTACACCGCCGAGCCGCTGATCTCGGGCGCAGCGCAGACAAGCAACAATCTTTCGGACCTGGCCTCAGCCTCGACCGCTCGCACCAACCTCGGCCTCGGTGACGCAGCGACGCACCCGGCATCCGACTTCTCGGGCAGCGCAGCGGGCACCACAGGCAAGCCGCTTGCAGCCACCGACTCGTCGGTGACCAACTCGAGGACGCCGACCGGCTCCGCTGGTGGTGACCTGACCGGCACCTACCCGAACCCGACCCTCGCCGCCGCTGGCAGCGCTGGCACGTACACCAAGGTCACGACCGACTCCAAGGGTCGCGTCACAAGTGGCACGACGCTCGCAAAGTCAGACATTACCGGCACCGGCCTCGCAGCATCGGACGTTGGCGCCGATGCCTCTGGCGCCGCTGCGTCAGCTCAGGCGGCAGCGCAGACCTACGCCGACCGCTACGCCGGTTCGGCTGCCGGCACTGCATCTCGACCACTCGCAGCCACCGACTCGTCGGTGACGAACTCGAGGACGCCGACCACCCACGCTTCGACCCACGCCTCAGCAGGCTCTGACCCCATCTCGATTTCGGCAAGCCAGGTCTCCGGCCTGCCAACGCTCTCCTCGCTCGGCGCGTACACCCGCAGCATCAACGTGGTTTCGACTGCAACCGCCGCGGGATCGGCAGCCAACACCGATTACATCTACCTCGCCTCTGGCGCGACCACGGTGACGCTGCCGACTGCTGTGGGCAACACGAACATTTACACCGTCAAGAACACAGGCACCGCAGTCGTGAGCGTGGCGACGACCAGCTCGCAGACCATCGACGGCCAGACCGCTCCGATCACCATTCCATTGTCCGAAGCCAGTCTCACGTTGGTGTCGAACGGCACCAACTGGGCGATCATCTAAGGAGCCGATATGGGCTACTCACCCGCGTTCAACTCACTGATGAACAAGTTCGTGTGCGACTCAAACGGCGCTGCCGTGCTGACCGCCTCGTCCGTCTACACGGCATCGCTCACGGTGTCGGGCTTCAACGCCGTCGAGCTTGAGATCACGAGCCTGACAGGCGGTGGAGCGATCTACTACACGCTCGACGGCACCAGCCCATCGACGACCAACTTCTCGGGCGTGCTGCCCGCCACCGTCTGCTCGGTCACGCTCCCATGTGACGCCACGCCCACGCTCAAACTCTGGACAGCGGTGTCGAACCAATACATCGCCTGCGTCGTCCGAGGTAAGTAGTGCCGACCACCCTCAAGACCGGCTCAACGGTCAACACGCCCAACTCTGGAACCACGCCCGGCGTGGCGATCACGGCTGGACCCGGTTCAGCCTCGAACCAGGGAACGCTGTTCGTCTCCGACCATGCCAGCGCCCCAATCTTCACCGTCAGCAGTGTCAGCGCATACGTGTGGGGCGACAGATTCCCTATCTACAACTCGGGAAGCTCGTCGTGGGTTGGGTTCCGCAGCGACACCATCAACGGCTACACCTTCACCATCGGCGTCGTGAACTTCCCGGACGGCACTACCAACCAAGGGATGAACCTGCGAGCCGGGACCGGCGTGCCGTCCGCTTCGACAATCTCAGGCTGGGCCGAGCTCGGTGATGTGTACCACCGCCGAGATGGCAGCGGTGGCACACGCATCTACATCTGCACGGCGGCGGGGTCGCCCGGAACCTGGACGGCGGTAAAATGACGCGACGCGATGGGCGCAACAGCCGAGTGGGATCACTTTCGAGGTACTACAGCACCCGAGTCGGCACCACGTCACTGATCTACCCGGTCACGGTGACCACTGGCGTCGGCGTCTCTGACGGCTTCAACATTAGTTGCGGAGCGGCACCAGTTGGCTACCAGGCGGCGGTCCTCGTCCAGACCAACGGCGGGACTACTCGCTTTCGAGTCGGGGACTACTCGGGGCCGCAGTCATTTGGCATCCCGGTCAAGGTCTACAACCCGGCAGGCACCGCGTGGGCGGGATTCGACGGCACGGTGAACCCGCCTGTGATGCAGATGGTCGATGGCGCTTCGGCACAGGGCTCGAAGGTCTCATCGGGCACAGGGCCACCATCGGCAGCCACGGTGGCGAGTGGCGCTGTTGGCGATTTCTACTACTGCCGCTCGTCGTCGCGGCTCGTCGCCGCTTCGTACTCGACAGCCGCCAGCGGCACCAGCGTCGCCGCTGGCTCAGGTACGCCAGTCGTGACCGCTATCGCCAACGGCACGCCAGCAGTCGGTGACCTTGTGGTCGTAGCGTCGTGCAACACCAACGCATCTGAGACGATGACCATTGGCGCTACGGCTGGCATCACCGCCACAGCGACAGACGGTGGCTACACGGTCGGCGCTGCCAACTACGTCAAGTTCTTCTCGCACGTCATCCAGGCCGGTGACATCTCGTCGAACGTCGTCACAGCCACCTCGTCGTCGCATACGACAGGGACGGGGCGCCGCTTGATGATGTGGATTTTCCGTCACCCGAGCGGGTGGGCCACGACTGGCTCCAAGTTCGGCTGTGCGCCCTATTCGACACCTGCGTCCTACGTCGGTACTTCCTCGAGCAACGTCAGCCTGTCTCTGACCGGGCCAAGCGGCTATCCGCACCCGAGCGTGTCGGTGTTTGCCGAATATTCACCCGGCACAAGCATCGCGTCGAACATCCTCTTCGACAGCGGCAACAGCAGCGCACCGGCAGCCAACACGGTCTACGAGATGCCGACCAGCTCGCCTGTGTCTGCGTTCGGACAATCGAAGCCCGGCATCGGCACCAATCTTTCTGCGGCAGTCGGCTACCCGGTTGGTGGATCGTCGGTCGTCGCTGACTCGCAACCATCGACCAACCACACCGCCATGCTTGCCCAATGGGCGCCGAACGGCACATCGAACCCGATCCTGTACGTCTGCACGACAGCGGGATCGCCTGGGATCTGGACGCAGATCATATGACGAACGCCAAGAACACAAGCTTGTGGGTCGAGGACGGCACAGCGCAGACGCCTGGCGTGGCATCGGCACCAGTCAGCCTCCCGATGGACAACACCACCACATCGGGCTTGACGATCACGCTGGGCTCGTCGCCACCCGCATCATTGCCTGCACTCCAAATCAACAACTCATCAGGCTCGGCCATCTTTCAGATATTTCCATCTTCGGTGCAGGCCAACGGAATCAACATCGGTGCTCTAGGCACGCTCGGCGCTGGCGTGACTGGATTCGCTGGCAAGCAAGCAACCGTTCCGCTCCTGCTGCAAGACGGCACTTCCTCCGCTGGCGTCATGCAGATGTGGTCGGGAACAGGTGCGCCATCGAGCTCGACTGTCGGCACCGCTGCGGTCGGTGATGTCTACCTCCGGCGAGACGGCGCTGGTGCAGCCAACGTCAACCTCTACGTCTGCACCGTGGCTGGCGCACCCGGCACCTGGACCGGGATCGCTTAGATGCCACTTACCGCCACATCGGTCAACGCTGCCGGTGGCAACGTCACGATTATCTACGACCCGCTGGCGATCCACGCTGCTTACTCCGACGCCGCCAACGATGCCGCCAGCGCAGCGTTCCTGCAATATTCCTGAAGGGGATCAACGTGGCACTCACCATTGCAACCCACGGCGGGTCTGGCTCGCCGGTCGTCGCCATGTTCGGGATCTGCTCGAGCACGCTGCCGCCTTACACGCCACCCGGCCAGATCGAGTCGGTGGGGACAGAGACCGGCTACGGCGCCTCGAGCACCTCAACCGTCTACGTCACCACCGGCGCTCCAACCGAGTACACCGCCGCATAACGCCAAGCGTTGCGGCCAAGATCGTCGGCGACGCCGCGGTCGGGTTCCCCTGTCGACCCGTGCCGCATAGTCCCGACCCGCGAAACCTCCCGCCTGTCGAGCTCGAAAGAGTTCCGGGCGGGAGGTTTCGTCGTTCTAGGGGTTGAGCTCGAATGGGCCGAGAGCATCGC
>Ga0118677_10004107_pt1 | contig 26875 bp, 4 predicted proteins | sample AliMusrvi5mmetaG_FD_86154 | JGI IMG/M metagenome (GOLD analysis project Ga0118677, IMG submission 86154) | reverse complement strand
CACGAAGCCTGACGACTCGGGACACCTCGAGCGTGCGCAGCGTCTCCTATGGCGGCGCTCCCGCCCCGCCCGAGCTTGTCCGACGAATCAAGGCCGCCTTCCCCGTCGGCCAACCAGGCAATGGCTATGGCATGACGGAAACCTCCGCAGCCTCCGCCATGAACTCAGGTCCTGACTACGTCGAACACCCTGACTCGGTCGGGCTTGTGGCGCCGGTGGGAGATGTGGCCGTTGTCCCCGAAGATTTTGAGGGTGTAGAACCCGACCCGGATCGCCCTCAGGGTCCCGACGTCACCGGTGAGCTCTGGATTAAGGGGCCCATGGTGGTGCGGGGCTACTGGCACAAGCCCGAGGCGACCGCCGCCACCTTCACCACGGCGGGCTTGGTCACGACCACCCAATTCTGGTGCCGGGCGACCAATTCCATCGCCCATGCGGACAGCGAAACCGCGGTCGTCAATGTAGTGCCCTCCGCCAATGCCAACCTGACCTCGTTGGGAATGAGTGCCGGCGTTCTAACACCCACCTACAACCCGGCCACCACCAACTACGCTGCGGGCGTGGCCAATGCGGTGGCCAGTGTCACGGTGACTGCGGCGGTGGCGAATGCGGGTGCCACGGTGACGGTGAATGGAACCCTGGTGGCCGCGGATACGCCAAGCAGTCCCATCGCGTTGAACGTGGGCGCCAACCTCATCACCACGGTGGTCACGGCGGCGGATACCCGGATCACGAAAACCTATCAGATCACGGTGACCCGGGCCGAACCGATGGTGGTGACCACCGAACCCGCCACCGGGATCACGGCGGCGGCGGTGGTGCTCCATGCCACGGTCAACCCGCAAGACTCCGCCGCAGTCTATTTCGAGTATGGCCCGACCACTGCCTACGGCAATATAACATCCGGCCAACTGCTATCCGGGGCTCAGCCGCAGCCGGTGACCGCTCCGCTCGACGGTCTAACCCGTGCCGCCGCCTATCACTACCGGGCGTTGGCGGTGGGTTCCGGCAGCACGGTTTACGGCAACGATTTGACCTTTAAAACCTTGCCGGAACCGCCGCTGGCGGCGACCGGCACCCCGGTGGCGGTGACGACCACCAGCGCGACGCTGGTGGGTGCGGTGATTCCGCGCGGGTTGCCCGCCCAGGTCTATTTCGTGTTTGGCCAGACCACACTGTATGGCCGATCCACGGCGATCCAGAACATTCCGGCAGGCAACGCCATCGTGGACATCCTGGCACCCATCAGCGGGTTGACGGCCAACTTGACTTATCATTGCAGGTTCATCGCCGTGTCGGATGCCGGAACCTCCCAAGGCGAGGATCTCAGCTTTGTGGCCGTTGACGGCACCGACACCGGCACCGGCCATCCCACAGCCAAGCCCGGGGTCACCACCGCCGGCACGGCCAACGTCACCATCAGTTCGGCATTCCTGCTAGGCGGGGTGATCCCCCACGGCGGCACCACCTTGGTGCAATTCGAATACGGCCCGACGACCGACTATGGGCAGGTGACCGTGTTGAAGAGTTATGGCAATGACGTGACGGTGGCGGAGGTTTCCCTGCCGGCGCAGGGTTTGACGTCCGCCACGCCATACCACTATCGCTTGATCGCGACCAACAGTCTTGGAACCCAGAAGGGAGCTGATGCGGTATTCACCACCCTCAAGCTCGCTCCGGTGGCCGTGACCGGCAATGCGGTTGCCCTTTCCACCACCAGTGCCCGCGTTGCCGGCACGGTGCGGGCGCGCGATGCGGACGCGACGGTGTTCATTGATTACGGCACGAATTACGCCAACCTGTTGCATACCATCGCGGCGGTTCCCGCCAACGTCGCCAAGGACGCGACCCTCCAACTGAACGCCGACCTCACCAATCTGTTCCAAGGCACCACCTACTACTATCAGGTGCGGGCGGAAAGTGCCGGCGGCACCGGTCGGGGTGAGATCCGCTCCTTTGACGTCGGCATGTTGTCGGGTTTGTTGCAGCAGTTTCCCGCGACGCTCGCCGCGGCCATGCGGCAGGGCACGGTGACAGTCAATCTAACGCCCGCGGGCATCGGCGGCCTGTGGCGGATGGCGGGTGAGTGGCAATGGCGGGCGACGGGCACCACCGCCAGCGGCCTGACCAACGGCGAGCGCTTGCTCGAGTACTACCATGTGCCCGGCTATCTCCAACCCGACAATGAAACCGTGGTGATCGACGGCAGCGCGCCCCTGGTTCTGCCACGGTCCTACACCCAGGCCACCGGCAACACCGGCAGTGGCGGCTTGACCGTGACGCTCAAGCCCGAACCGCTCGCGGCGGCAAGCGTGCCGGAGGCCGGCCGCGCCCGCTGGCGCTTGTACGGCGTAACCAATGATCCGTGGCGGGACGGCGGTGCCACCCTAACAGGGTTGGTGCCCGGCGACTATGTGATCGAGAGTCGGGCGCTGGACGGCAGAACCACGCCACCGCTGGTCACCGTTCAAGTGGCGGATGGCAACCCCACGCCGGTGACCATCACCTATGTCCTGGCAGGAAATCCGGTGGGGACGCCACCCGGGATCTTGTCGTTCGATACGGTTTCCAGGCGGCAGGACCTCCCGTATGGCTATATCGGGCAGATCACCAGTGATGTGGGATCCAGCACCGGCTTTGTGGTGAGACCGCGGGTGGTGGCCACGGCGGGTCACGTCGTGTTTGATGACGGCACGCTGGCCGCCACGACCGGCTTGCACTGGTTTTTCCAGCGGGATCGTGGGTTGTATGAACCCGCACCGCTCATTCCGCGCGGTTTCTATCTGCTATCAGGATACGCGGACCAGCGGACGAAAGACAATTCGCCGGGAGTGTCCAGCCCGGACTCGCAAAACCTCGATGCGGCCGCGCTTTATTTCCTCGAGGATGCCGGGCGCGGTGGCTTCAGCGGCTACCTTGCCAGCGATTTGCCGGTCAATGAGTTCGTGACGTCCGCCGCGCTCAAAACCCTCGTTGGTTATCCGGTGGATGGGATAGTCGCGGCGGACCAGGGCCGGGTGCATGCCACGCCGCTGGCCAACGTCACCTTCGAGTCCGCGTTCAAACAAACCTACACCACCAAGGACATCCGCAGCAGCGGAGGCAATTCGGGCGGTCCGTTGTGCGTGCAACACCCGAGCGGAGTCTATTATCCGGCGGCGATCTATCTGGGTGGAACCGCCGAAACCGTGGTGCGCGCCATCGATAGCGAGGTGGTGAATCTCTTCGGCTTCGCCGAGTCCAGTGGCAATGCCCCAAGCGGCATCACCGGTGGGCGAATCACTCAAAGCGCCACCACCGCGATCGGCACGCCCAAGGTGGGCGCTCTCGAAGTGAGGATCGAACCGACCGCCGCGCGGGTGGCGGGTGCCGGTTGGCGCGTGCAAACCCAGGCCCCGTATGCAGCAAGCGGGGCGCAGCTCAGCGGGCTCGGGCCTAGCAACTACACGGTGCAGTTCGCCACCGTCGCCGGGTTCATGCCGCCGCCGCCGCAACCCGTGGTGATCCAAGGCGGTCAACTCACGACGATCACGTTCGCCTATGAGGAAATCATTCTGCCGCCCGTCATCACCTCGCCCAACACGGTGACGGGCACCCGTGGCGTCTCGCTTGGCTATCAGATCAGCGCCTTGAACTCCCCCGGAACCTTCTCGCTGTCAGGGGTGTTGCCTGCCGGGATGGCCTTCAATGCCGGGAACGGCCTGATTTCCGGCATCCCGCAGGAGGCGGGCAATTTCCCGGTCACCGTCGGGGTCACCAATAACGGCGGGTCGGACTACCGGGTGGTGAATCTGACGGTGCGCCCGGTGTTGACCGCGCAAACCGTGACGGGGCCCTATCTGCAACCGCTGGACTATCAGATTCTGAGCAACGAAAGCGGCGCGGATGTGCGCTACGCGGCCACCACCCTGCCGGCAGGTCTGACGCTGGATGCCGCCACCGGCAAGGTTACCGGCACGCCGACGATTTCCGGCAGCTACACGGTTTCCATCACCCTGAGCAAGAATGGCGCGACCTCCACCCAAGCCAGTCTGACCCTGCTTATCACCGGCACGGCACCGGAAATCATCCTTCAACCGGTTGCCACCCTGAGCCTCGAATACGGCTTGAGAGCGACCCTGATTGTGGCCGCCAGCGGGCTGCCCACGCCGACCGTGTTCCAATGGTGCGAAGGTCCGCGCGGAGATATCACCAAGCCGGTTGTGGGTGCCACCGCCGCCACCTTCACGACGCCGCCTCTCACTGCGGGCACGAGTTATTGGGCGCGTGTCAGCACCATCAGCGGCAGCGTCGATAGCCAGGCCGCCGTGATCAGCATTGTGCCATCCACCAATGCCAATCTCGCCAACCTGGCGCTCAGTGCGGGATCTCTATCACCTGCGTTCAACGCGGGCATCTTCACCTATGCCGCTGCCGTGCCCTATGCCGTATCCTCCATCACCCTCACCCCTTGGGTGCAGATTGCCCAAGCCACCGTCACCATCAACGATGTTGCCGTCGCCGCAGGCGTGGCCTGTGCGCCGCGGCCCTTGGCCGTGGGGCCCAATGTCATCGTCGCCGCAGTGACTGCGGGTGATGGCAAAGTGATCAAGACCTACACCCTCACCGTCACGCGTGCCCGACCGCCATCCGCCACCACCGATCCAGCCACCAACATCGACGACATTTCGGCCATCCTCCACGGCACAGTGATTCCTAACAGCACCGTGAGCGTGTATTTCCAGTATGGCCGCACTGACAGTTATGGCGACGCCACCTCCTGGCAAACGGTGTCCGGCACCGCGCCGGTCACGGTTCAGGCGAACTTGCCCGGCCTGGCCGGCAATGCGACCTACCATTATCGGGTGGTGGTCATGGCCGGTACGGAGGTATTCCCGGGCGCGGACAGGGAGTTCACCACCAGCCACGCGCGGCCACTGGTCGCCACCGGCACCCCGGCCTCCATCCAAATCCCCGCCGGCAATACCACCTACACCGCACGCTTGGCCGGTGCCGTCAACCCTAACGGAAATACGACGACGGTTTATTTCCAATACGGGCCTAATCAGAATTACGGCAGCAATACCGCCACGCAAATCATCGCTGCCGACACCGCCGTGAAGGACGTTTTTGCCGACATCGCCGGGCTAACCCCGCTGGCTTTCTATCACTATCGGATTGTTGCGACCACCGGGACCGGACTTGTCAGTTATGGCGATGACGTCGAATTCCAGGCGATCCAGAAAGACGGCGACGGAATAGCCGATGCCAAGCCGGATGCCACCACCGGAGAAGCCACGGATATCACCACGAGTTTCGCGTTCCTGCACGGCAACGTCCACCCGCATGACGGAACCACCCTCGTGCATTTTGAATATGGCCAGACCCCCGCTTATGGCAGCACGACGCTCATTCAGGGCGAGGGCAATGGCAATGTGGAGGTGCCCGTCACCATCCCGCTCCCCGGACTCCTGCCGGCAACGCGGTATTATTACCGGTTGGTGGCGACTAACAGCATCGGCACGGCCTACGGCGACGGGGCCTCCTTCGCCACCAGTGCGGTGCAATTCCCGCCCATCGTGACCACCGGCACGGCGGTGGCGCAGAACTCGACGAGCGTGACGCTCAACGGCAGCGTGCGGGCATGCGGCGGCAATGTCGGGGTGAAATTCTACTATGGTACGGACGGGGTGACGTTCCCTGACAGCATCAAGGCCGAACCGGAGACCGTGACCGGGGATGTGGACACGCCAGTAAGCGTCAACCTCAATGGTTTGAACGGGGTGGGGACCTACTACTATCAGGTTCGGGCGACGAGCTTGGGAGGCGACCGCAACGGTGAGGTGCTGACGTTCCAAGTCGGTGCGCTGCGCGGACTGGCCCAGGATTTCACCCGCGACGTTGCCGTTGGCGACCGCCAGGGCCAGGTGCTGGTGAACCTGCTGCCTGCCGGCATCGGTGCCTGGCGCTTCGTCGGTGAGCAACAGTGGTGCGCCTCGGGCCTGGCGGTCACCGGCCTGACCACCGGCGATCGGCAAATCGAATACCGGCCGGTGGCCGGTTACATCCAGCCGCCAGGTGAAACCGTGGTCGTGGATAACGCGCGCCAACCGCAGGTGGTCATTGAGCGTAACTATTACCAATCCGCCGCCACCGGTGCCGGGGTTCTGAGGATTCTGTTGGATCCGGCGGAACTAACGGGATCGGACGTGCCGGAAACGAGCCGCGCCCAATGGCGCCTGGCGGCGGATTCCAACACCTCGTGGAAAAACTCCGGCGAACAACTGGCCGGCTTGATGCCGGGCAGTTATCTGGTGGAATGCAAGGACGTTCCCGGAAAAAACACCCCGTCACCCGTCAACGTGCTGGTGACGGATAGCGAAACCACCACGGCCTACATCACCTATTTCCCGGCGGCGACACCGAGCCTCTATCCGCCTGCCGTAGTACCGTTCGGAATCGTCTCTAGCAGCAAAAACCTGCCCTATGCCTATGTTGGCCAGTTGCGCAGCGGGACCGGATCGTACAGCGGCTTCGCGGTCAAACCGCGGGTTGTGGCCACCTGCGCCCAAGCGGTTTTCGACGATGCGACATTGGCGGCGACCCATGGCATGCAGTGGCTGCTGCAACGCGACCACGGCACCTACGAACCCGACCCGCAGGTGCCGCGCGGATTCTTCAGCTTCGACAGCTATGCCGCACTTCGCAAAACCGAGCACACGCCCGGAGTCCTTTCCATGGACTCACAGAATTCCAATGTGGCGGCGCTCTATTTCACGGAGGACGCGGGCCGTGGAGGGTTCAGCGGATTCCTCGCCAGTGACAAGGTGGCCAACGAATTCCTGCAATCCAGCGTGCTGAAAACGCTCGTCGGTTATCCAGTAAGCGGCATCTCGGCGGCGAATCAGGGGCGTATGTACGCCACGCCGACGGTCACTGCGGCGTTTGCCTGGGCGCTTGGGCGGACCTACACGTCCTCGGTCATCCGCGGCATTGGCGGCATGGCGGGTGGCCCGGTATGCGTGCAACGCGATGGCGTAACTTACTGTCCTGCGGGCATCTTTGTCGGTGGCACCACCCAGGGCACCGTGCGCGCCATTGACAGCAGTGTGATCGATCTGTTCACCCGCGCTGAGATCAGCGGCAATGGCGGTGATAACAACACCGGCGGCGGCATCACGCATACGAGCTTCACGTCCATTGGCAGCAACACCCAACCGGGAGTCATCAAGGTGACCATCTTGCCGCAGGCCGCCATCAGTGCCAGCGCGGGATGGCAAATCAAACCGGAAACCACATATCGCGCCAGCGGCTCGCAGAAGACCGGACTGAATGCCGGAAGTTATATCCTGCAACTCAGGACCATCACCGGGTTCCAGGCACCCACCCCGCAGACCATCGTTATTTCCGGCGGCCAACTCCAGAATATCACCTTCACCTACCAGGAGGAGGTGCCCGCCCTCGACGCATGGCGCATGGCCAACTTCGGCACCAAAGAGAACACCGGCAGCGCCGCCGATACCGCCGACCCCGACCACGACGGCCAAACCAATCTCATGGAATACGCCGCCGGGACCAACCCGAACAACGCGGCCGATGTGTTCAAGGTGCTGACCTCACAAAAATCCGGCACGAGTTTCACCATGACCGCCGTCGGCAAGGCAGGGCGCAGCTACACCTTGCAACGGAACACGGATCTGGCAAACGGCATCTGGACCCCGCAGGGCAGTCTCGGCCCGCTGGCTGCCGATGGCCCGGTGGTACTCACTGATTCGTCCGCGCCTGCGGGAAGGGCGTTCTATCGGATCCAGGTTGCTGCGCCATGACAACAAATCAGGTGGAGGAGTTGGCCCGGGTCACCGGAACAATCTATCGGGACGAGGCTGTTGTATATGGGGATACATTCAGCTACACGCTGGGTATACCCGAGGACTTTGTCACCCCGTTTAGTAGATCCTCTTCTTATGATCAATGCGCTACGACGGAGAAACTCTCTAACTGCCACCCACTAGAGGGGTTTGCGACCTCATCTTGCCCGCCGACATCGGAGCATGTATCGATTTGCCAACCAGTAGACCCAGACACCAAAAAATTGAAAAACAGCAATTCATGCGCCGGAAATAGCGGGATGCGCATTGCATTTGTTCTAGCCAGTCGCCTCGGGAGATGTCATTCGTCGAATGTCAGGTTCGAGTGTCAGATTCGAATGTCAGATCGAATGTCAGCTTGCGGTTGGGGAACTATCATCCCTCTTGCCCCGCCCTCCGGTCCGGTCACCGGCTCTTTCAACGGCCTTCACCCCAAAAGCAATTTCTTAATAGCCATCTTCAGTGATATCTGCGGCGGAGGAAAACCGGTAGGGACCAGGTCCCACTTCCCCCCCGCAGGCGAGATGCCATTGACTATCCATGTACCGCCCGTTGACACCGCCCATGGGGGCGGACAAGTGGGCGGACCGGGCCGGATCCGCCCTACCCCTTGCCAATAACAACATCTTCCCACCCCTTTCCGGAGTTAATGGGTTTTCTCCGGGATCCCGCGGGGCCGCCGGTGCGCACCGGTGGCCCCGCAACTTTCGCGAGAAAGAATTCGTTCCACTACCCGTTATAGGATTCGCGTTTCACCATCCACTTTCATGAAAACCGCCACTCGTTTATTCACTCACCCCGCTGTGATCGCGTTCTTGTTTCTCGGTCTCGGCCAGTCGGTTCGCGGCCAGGCCAAAAACATCCTCGATGTGGATGACCCGGTGGCAGCGGTCAGAAACACTCTCAAGGGCGGCCCCAATATGGTGGTGCAGAGCTCTGACCTCCCTGATCAGGAAAAGGTGACCCGGGCGATCGATGGTAATATCAGCACCAAGCATTTCAACCAGGCCGAGAACAGCGGTTTTGTGGTGTCCGCCTGCCTGGGCGCCAGCGTCGTTTCCGGCATCCGCTTTGCCACGGGCAACGACATCCCGGCGCGCGACCCCCTGGTCATCACCATCGAGGGCACCAACGCGGCGGAGGCGACCCGGCCGGGGGCTAACGGTTTCACGCTCATCTACGAGGGACCCAGCGGGTTGGAATCCCAGTTAGAGCGGCAGCAGTGGGGGACCACGATTCATTTCCAAAACACCGGCACCTTCCATAGCTACCGGGTCCTGATTCGCCAGACCCGCGGCGGGCAGGGCAGCGGAGCACAGTATGGCGAGGTTGAGTTGCTGGGGGTGCCGGCGGTGCCCGGCCAGCCCCGCGTCAGCTATGTGCTTGCCGCAACCGCGCGCACGCACATCGACGCCACCTGGACCGACCGCGCGAAGATGGGCGGGGAAGCCGCCGCCGTGCCGGCGGGCCGCCACACGCTGTGGTATCGCCAACCGGCCAAGGTCTGGGAGGAGGCGCTGCCGCTGGGCAACGGGCGGCTCGGCGCGATGATTTTCGGTGGCGTCACCGATGAGCGGCTGCAGCTCAATGAGGATTCGCTGTGGGACGGCTATCCGCGCGACGCCAGCAATCCCGATGCCCTCAAAGCCCTGCCGGAAGTACGCAAACTCCTGTTTGAAGGCAAAAACAAGGAAGCAGAGGCGCTGGCTGGCGGCCACATGATGGGCCGCCCCGCCGGCGTCAGACCCTATCAATCGCTTGGCGAGTTGTTGATAGAAACACCGCCTGCCGCTGCCCCGGTCTCCGCCTATCGTCGCACGCTGGATGTGACCACCGCGCTCGCCACCGTTTCCTACACCCAAAACGCGACGGTTTTCACCCGCGAAATGTTTGCCTCCGCCCCGGCCGGTGCGATCATCGCGCGTTTCACCGCCAGCAAGCCCAAGAGCATCAACTTCCGGCTCACCCTGAAACGCGAAAAAGAGGCCACTTGCCTCGCCCATCCCACGGCTAACAACGCAATCCTGCTCCGCGGCCAAATCGACTGCAAGGACGACAAGAACGAACAACGCGGCTTGCGCTTTGCCGCTGAGGTCATGGCCGTGGCCACCGGCGGCAAGGTTTCCAACACCGACGGCATCCTCACCGTGAGCGATGCCGACAGCGTCACGCTGCTCATCGCCGGTGCGACGAGCTACCGCGGCGGCGATCCCGAAGAACTTTGCGCTGGCACTCTAACCAAAGCTGCGGGCACCTCATACGAGGCCCTCAAAACCGCCAGCATCGCCGATTACCAGAAACTCGCCGGCCGCGTGGCCATCGACCTCGGATCGGCCGGCGCGGACATCGATGCCCTGCCCACCAACGAGCGCCTCGGCCGCATCAAGCAGGGCCAAACCGATGCCGGGCTGGTCGCCACGTATTTCCAATTTGGCCGCTACCTGCTCATCAGCAGTTCGCGCCCCGGCGGGCTGCCCGCCAATCTGCAAGGCATCTGGGCCTGGCAGATGAACCCGCCGTGGAATGCCGACTTCCACACCAACATCAACGTCCAGATGAATTACTGGCCTGCGGAAATCGCCAACCTCAGCGAGTGCCACCTGCCATTGTTCGATCTGATGGAAGGACTCGTCAAACCCGGCGGCCGCGTCGCCGAGGTCAATTATGGCGCCCGCGGCTGGGTGGTCCACCATCTAACCGACCCGTGGGGGTTTGCCGCCCCTGCCGACGGCCTGCAAGGCATCTGGCCGGTGGGCTCGGCATGGTTGGCGGAACATCCGTTCGAGCACTATCAATTCACCGGCGACAAGGAATTCCTGGCCAAGCGCGGCTGGCCGCTGATGAAGGGCGCAGCGCGTTTCATGCTCGACTTCATGGTGGAAGCGCCCGCCGGCACCCCGGTCGCCGGCAAGCTGGTGACCAATCCGTCGTATTCCCCGGAAAACACCTTCATCCTGCCCGATGGCAAGACCCGCGCCGTGTTCACCTACGGTGCCACCATGGACATCATGATCGCCCACGAGCTTCTCACCAACTGCATCCTCGCCAGCAAGATCCTCAACACCGACGCCGAGTTCCGCAAGGAATGCGAGGCCGCCCTTGCCAAGCTGGCACCCGTCCGCATCAGCCCGGAAACCGGCCGTATCCTCGAATGGATCGACGACTACAAGGAAACCGAGCCGGGCCACCGCCACACCTCGCATTTGTATGGCCTGCATCCCGCCAGCATGATCACCACCGCCACCCCCGGGTTGTTCGAGGCGGCACGCAAGGTGTTGTTAGGGAGGGGTGACGGCGGCACCGGTTGGAGCCTGGCCTGGAAAATCAACTTGTGGACGCGCCTCCACGACGGTGACCATGCCTTCATCCTGCTGACCAATCTGCTCAAGAGCAAAACCCTGCCCAACCTGTTCGACGATCACGCGCCATTCCAGATCGACGGCAACTTCGGTGCCACCGCCGCCATCGCGGAAATGCTCGTCCAGAGCCAGATTCGCGACGCCACGGGCACCTTCGTGTTGCAACTCCTGCCCGCCCTGCCCGCGGCCTGGCCGACGGGATCCGTCAAGGGCCTGTGCGCCCGCGGCGGCTTCGTGGTGGACCTCGCCTGGAAAGACCAGCAACTCACCTCCGCCCGCATCGTGTCCAAACGCGGCGGCCCGCTCAAGCTCCAGGCCGGCGCCAACAGCGCCTCCTTCACCACCCAGCCCAACCAAGCCCTCACTCTCGACGCCTCCCTCAAAGCGATGCCGGCCAAGTGAGGACCGACGCTCCGGTGACACCCACATTCCGCTTCCGGCAGAACAGCATCCGCGGAGTTCGCACTCAACCTCACCGCCAAAATGAAACACGCCGGATTTCTATCCGATGTTTCGCCCCTCCTGCGCCCCGGTATTCATTTCGATCCCGCCAAAGGCCACGACTGGGTGCAGGAAAACCTAATCTCCCAGATCCCCTAATTGGAAAAACGATAACAAACAGGGGACAAACGCGGTTTTCATAAGTGGTGTGGATCACTTGACCCCCACGCGTTTCATCGCAGCGGCCGCCTCTTTTTTGTCCATAATCCACAGGAAGGGCAGGTAGGGCGGTAAATCATTCATATGAAACGATCCCGATGACAGCCCTAGGCGCGTGCCGAGCACAAAATACTCGTCGGTTTGATTCAAGATCGCCGGGGTTACCATGTCAGAACGCGCCAGGTCCGCAGCACGGATCCATTCGTATTCAGCCGCCTGCTGCGAGTTCGAGCCGGGTTTGCTATCGACTTGAAAGCGCGCGCGATAGGTGTCGGGAACCAGCATGCAAACCGGCAGTTGGCCCATTCGCAGGTCGTTAAATTGGAAGGGCAGGATTCCCGCAAGGGTTGTCGTCGGCCCACCAAACGCTCCATCCATGCCGTCGCCGAGTTGGAAGCGGTGCTGCGGAAACAGCGTGGCCTGAAACAAATCGCGCTCAAGCCCCTGCATGTAACCTTTCCACTCGTCGGCGCTGCGCACCGGGGCGTCTTCCCAGCGAGCCAGCGCCGGATTGTAGTAGGCGAGATGATCCCACGAGGCCAGTGCTAACAGCCGGCCGCCGTCGGGGCGGAGCAGGCCGATTTTCCGGTCTTTGGCATCGAATGGGGATTGCTCCGGCCGCCTGCCGGGCTTTGTTAGGGCCTTGGGCCCGTTTCCTGGTTTGATTTGCCAAAGTATGTTGTCATCCGGCCCGTTCCGCTCCGCCTCGATCGATTGGATGACATAAAAGGAGTCACCGAGGCCAACCGCAGCCGGACCACGTTTCTGGTAGTTATTATCCGTCATCACCCAGTCTTCGATCCCCATCTTCGGCGGGAGAAGCTGGATCTCTTCGGTTTCGCGGTTGATGGAAACCAGCGAAACCATGGGGCGCACGGGGGAATCGGGATCTCTGCCCCAGATGATTTGAATTAACAGGTGGGTGTCATTGGCGATGATGTCACGGAAAACGGCGTAATCAAAGCGCTGGAAGGCCATGGTGTCTGGTGAAGCGTGCGAGTGGAGGTCCGGGATGGTTGCCAGGTTGATTTTGTGGACGGTGTGGCCGTCCCGACAATCGATGGCGAGCAACCAAGGTTGACAGGCAACGACACTTTGCTGCGAGGAGGTTTGACATTCCCGCAGCTTGAAATCCCAATCCTGATAGGGCTGTAGCACCACCCAGAGAAGGTGGCGGTTCTTTGGATCAATCATGGTGTGGGTGATCATCGCCGGTTTGTCGGTGACGCCACTGCGCACATCGGCCAACAGTTTGGTGTCCACCCCCCCTTCCAAATTGAGGATCGGGAATTGGCCCTTGGAGCCGAATTTCTCGGCCGGGACTTGAGGACGTAGTTTGGCGATCCTGGGTTCCATTTCCCCTGCCAACGCAAATCCAAAAATTTTATCTAGCAGGCTGACGCTCGACCGGATGTCATCCCAAGCGGCCGCGCCCAGCCCTTTGGTGGCAGCCTCGTTGATCCGCCGATCAAGATTCGCGGTCAAACCCTGGCGCACGGCATCCTTGCCTTGGCCGTCCTGACCCGCCTTGAGCCAGTCACTGATGTACGGCCCATAGATTTGGTGGCGGACGAACATGTCAGGAACCAGATCAGGTGATTGTACCAACGAGGGAATGATCCATTCACCATGGGGCGTTAGGGTGGTATTGCCGTTGAAATCCTTTGTTAGCATGGGCCATAGCGGAACCCATTTCGTGATTGGCGTCTTTATGCGGGAGCCTGTGGTGATGCGGGTTTGCAGCAAGTGGCGAGCGGCCACGATCCGTTGTTCCCCGGAAGACCGCAGGAAGGCGATTTCCGCCTGCCGCAACTCCCGGAATGGGATGTCCTTGCCTACCATGGCCTTCTCCAGCAGTGCGCAAATGATATCCGCTTTGCCTCTGTCATGCCACGGCCGGTAGTCAGCTTGCGTCGAAGGCCAGGTGCGGATGATTTCGTCGGCAATCAACCCGCCCAGCCAGGGGATGGCGCGGAAGTGCTCGGTGTAGTGTTCGTAATCGCAGAATAGTTTTTCCAGTTCGTCCGGATTCTTTACCAGTAGCGGCAGCAGTCGCTTGAAGAATGTCTCCAGCTCGGCATCAAACTCCTTGAGTGTGGCAAGTTGCTCCGCGTTCATGTGGGCAGGCACCAATTGACTCCGGTAGGTGGCGAGACTGCCCCAGTAGAGCCAGAAGTCCTCATAGGGCTTATTGCGGATTTCGTCGGGGTGCTCCTTGAGGATTTGCTGCACCCGGTCCAAGGTCTCGGAGGTCATGCGCAGCAACTCGAGGTGTTCGCTCACCCAGCGTCGCGCATAGTCATGGAATTCCGGGCGCAAGGGGTAGCCGAAGGCACTGCTATTGTAATAAACACTGCCAAACAACTCTCTGGGGTTCCAGAAATGCCGTGATTCCCAACGGATGCGCATCCTCAGGTGAAGCGCCTTCATCGGGTCGGCGCCAAGGTAGAGCGCGGCATCAATGAGCTGGACGGCCTCCCATGGCCTTTTGCAATTGGTGAGCCACTCCGCTTCACGCATGAGCCGGGCCGCTTCCGTGGCGGCGCGTTGTTCCGGGGCGCTGTCCTTGTCAACAGCCACGCTCTTGTCTAGCAGAGCCGCGATTTTCCGCCATGCCTCCCGCACCATCACCTGGGGATGGTCAGGGCTGCCCACCACTTTCACGTCATGGCTGATCGGCTTGGAGCCGAGCGAGCGCAAACGAACCGCCAATTCCACCTGACCGCCAGCGCCCGGGCTGAGTCCGCCTTCGAGGGTCCATGCCGCGCCCCACAAGGCCCCGGACTGTTTCAGGATTTTCTCGGTTGCGAGTGGTTCCAACTGTTCCCGGGTGAGGGCTATCAAACCTGGAATCTCATCGATCTCCTGAAGCAGTCCGGCATGCAATATATTGGCCAGCGTCCGGCCTTGCGGCACCTTCGGGTCCGCGGTGATGTCCAACATCGTGATTCCGGTCGGTGCGCCGCCGCCACTCTGGGAATCCAACTTTCTTCTCACCCTGGCCAGGTAATCCGCGCTGAACGTGTCGGCATTGAACTCCTTCAAGGCGATGATCAGGCGGTCGAATGGCAGGCCGGTCCTGACACTTGCGGCTTCGAAACTCAACATGGCGTTATCGCCCTCACCAAAGCGGGAAACCATGATGAAAGCGTCCGCAGCCAGGCGGTCGCCGATGGCGCTCAGCTCGGCGGTGCCGATAGAGGTCGGCGTGGCGAGTGACTTCTCACCTAACAATTTGTCGATTTCCTCGCGTTCCACGACCGTCCATGCTGTTTGTTGCGAGGCCTTGGCCGCGAGGGCGGCAGCCGGTCCGCTGGCCTCGGGTGAGGAGATCACCGCCAGCACCTTGGTGCCGTTGGCCGGCTTGCGGGTTTCCGGCGCAAGCGTCCGGGGCTTGAACAATCCCTTGGTCCCGGAGATGCGCGCCCTCGACGTATCTACCATCGACGCATCCACCGCAGGGAACAGATAGGGAGTCCATTTGGCATTGGGAAACTGCCTCCTGACCAAAGCCAACACTTCTTGGCTGCCGCAGGACTCGGCCAAGACGGTGAGTCTGAGTTGGTATTCCTTGTTCACCTTCGCCGCCTGTGGCAGCCACTGGCTGACCAAGGCGGTTTGTCCCTCCCACACGGCACCACTCAAGGCATCCCATGGGACCACCACCGATTCATAATCGACCTCCTGATCCAGGATCAAGGGTTCACCGCGTTTGGCCAGCGCCGCAATCACCTCCAGCATCGGCGGATGGTTCATCACCGCCGTAACCATCAGGGTGTGCGAACCACATCCTGTGGCTTTCCCTGGACTCCCGTCAGTAAAAGGCATCCGTCCGGTTGGCAGATTCCAATCCTCCACAAAGTAGATCGAGCATCCCCGGTTTATGAGGAAGGCGGCCATTTCCGGACATTTCCCTGCAAGGCTTCTGTTTACCAAGCCTTTATAGTCCCGATAATAGGAATCCTTGCTATCGAAATCCGGACCATAAACCGTCCGCTCCAGGTCAAGATCCGGGGCCTGTGCGAGGAGAAGTTTCAGGACCGCCACCGAACCTGAACGAATTGCCGCTTCCACAGGGTTGTAGAGACGCAAGTCCTTCGACTTCGAAGGGGCTACCCGATTGGCGATCTTCGCCCCGGCATCCAGCAGCAGCTTGGTGATTTTCGCATCGCCTGCGGAAGCGGCGGCGCACAGCGGAGAGAGCGCCTGGCCATCGACATCCGGTTTGGCCCCGGCCTTCAGGAAAGCCATGACCTGTTCCGCATCCAGCGCGGCTGCCAGATAGAACAAGGGTGTGAGACCGTCGTGGTCCACGGTGTTGAGGTCCGCGCCGGCTGCCAGTTCGCGCCTAACCATCTCCCAGTCGCCGCAGCGCACCGCGAGATGCAAGGCACCAGGCGACCCGCTGCCGACGTCCGCCTTGGTGGAGGCGGGCATCACGCCGATGCCGTCGTAGCAGGTGCGGCCTTCATTGGCATCGCCGGCCTGGTCATCGACATAGACGACCAGCGTGCCCTTGGCGTCAGTGCGCTCGCAGCCCAGCGGCGCGCGGAACAAACGCCGGTCGCCATCGCGGTCTAGCAGCTCCCCCTTGGCTGGGCGCAGCGGCGCGTCCATCTGGCGGATCGCGCCCTCGCCCTTGTCGCGGCGGCCGATGGTGCCGGGCAAGCCCGCGTTGTCGCGGTGGCCGTAACCCAACATTTTCGCCTTGCCGCAACCCAGACGGATGTCCCATTGGTTGTCGCCTGTCGGTTCCGCATCGTCGGTTGTGAAGCCCGCGATCCAGAAGAACCCGAATGCCTGATAGTCCGTTAGTGGCTTCAAGCCGCCCACGGTGGTGCGCAGCATGGGGGCGTCGTTGTCGCGGACTCCGGCGGCGGCCAGGACGCCGCGCTGGTCCCCCGTGCCGCTGCCAACGCCTTCGTGCCAGTGCCAATGATTGTTAGGTTCAGCTTCACCCGTGCTGCGGGTGATTTCCGCGGGTGCGGCGGGTGCTTTGGCCACCACCTTCAATGTGGTGCCATCGGCCAGGGTGGTATTTTCCAGGGACACCGGGAAGTATAACAGTTCGTCAGCGGCCGTAACCCGCGCGGCTGGGAGCAGCGACAACGCGAACAGGGCAGGGAATAAATACACGGCTTTCATGAGTGGTGGGGGTCACTTGGCTTGCACACGCTTCATCGCGGCGGCCGCCTCTTTTTTGTTCAGAATCCAGAGGAATGGCAGGTAGGGCCGACTTTTGCCGGTATAATGCTGACCGCCTGACGCCAGGCGCGTGCCGAGCACAAAAAAGTCGTCGGTCTGATTCAAGACCGCCGGGGTCACCATGTTAGAACGAGCCAGGTCCGCGACATGGATCCATTCGTATTCCGCCGGTTGACGCTGGCCCAAGCCGACTTCGTGATCGACTTGGAAGCGTGCGCGATAGGTTTCTGGAACCCGCATGCGAACCGGCAGGTGGCCCTTTCGCAGATCGCTATATTGGAACGGCAGGCGTCCCGTCACGGTTGTCGAGGGACCCTCAAACGCTCCTTCCATGCCGTCGTCGAGTTGAAAGCGGTGATGTGGAAACAGCGTGGACTGGAACAGATTGCGCTCAATCCCCTGCGCGTAATCCCTCCACTCGTCCGCGCTTCGTGCCGGAGCGTCCTCCCAGCGGGCCAGCGCCGGATTGTAATAGGCGAGATGATCCCACGAGGAAAGCGCTAACAACCGTCCTTCGTCGGGGTGGAGAAGGCCGATCCTGCGGTCCTCGGCATCGAACGGGGATTGCTCCGGGCGCCTGCCGGACTTTGTTAGGGCTTTGGGTTCTTTTCCCGGTTGGATTTGCCAAAGCATGTTCCCCTCAGGTTTGTTGCCCTCAGGCATATTCCCCTCAGGCTTGATTGACTGGATGACGTAGAAGGAGTCACCGACACCCGTCGCGGCTGGACACCTGTTGCCGTAGGTATCTAACATCGCGCAGTCATCGATGCGCATTTTCTGCGGCATGACCTGGACCTCAGCGGTTGCGCGGTTGATGGAAACCAGCGAAGTTATGTCAGGAGGATAGGGTTGCCCGGGGGCGTCGGGCACTCTGCCCCAGCGGACTTGGAGCAAGAGATGGGTGTCATTGGCGATCATGCCGCGGGCGATGGCATCATTGAAATTCGTGATCGTCATGGTTTCCGGCGGACTTTGCGACCACAGGCCCGGGATGGTTGCCAGGTTGATCTTGTGGACGGTGTGGCCGTCGCGGCAATCGATGGCGAGCAACCATGGCTGCCGGGCAACGAAACGCGCTGTCCCGGAGGTCCAGGGTTCCTGCAACTTGAAATCCCAGTCCTGATAGGGTTGCAAGATCAGCCAGAGAAGGTGGCGGTTCCGCGGATCGACCATGGTGTGGGTGATCATCGCCGGTTGGTCGGTGACGCCGCTGCGGATATCGGCCAGCAACTTGGTGTCCATCATCCCTTCGAAATTGAGGATTGGGAACTGGCCCTTGGAGCCGAAGACCTCGCCGGCGCTTTTCGGCCGCAGTTGGTCAAGCTTCGGCTGAAGCTGTGACACATAGTCCGTCTGGTAAGTAGCATCTAACAGAGAGGCGCCTTCGCGGAGACGGTCGAAGGCCTCGCCGGGCGCGTTGCGCGCCACGAGGGCGTTAAGATCGGAGTTAAAGAGACTCATGTACCCCGCAACGTGTTGCTGCCATTTTGGTGAATTCTTGTCGCAGGCGCGGGCCAGGATGCGGCGGGCCACAGTATAGGTTTCCAAGCGGAACCACATGTCCGGAACCTGCTGTGGCGAGGCCACCAGGCTAGTGAGAAAACCGTCAGGGGGTACTTTCGGCCGGGAGAAATAGGATGTCATCAGGGGCAGCAATGTCCGTGATTGATCATTGGAAACCCAGCGACTTGGCGGCACGAGGGATGCCGCCAGCGCGTCGATCCGTGCATGCGCCAGGGTCCTCGCGGCCGCGCGTCGCTCATCGCCCGTGGCGCGCAGGAGACCGAGCTCGGCTTGGCGCAGCGCGCGGAAGCGCAGGTCTTTGCCCGACATCGCCTGTTCCAGCAAACCACAAATGAGATCTGCCCGCGGCGGGTCGAACGACGCATCATCGATATCCCCGAACAGCGGCGGCACGTAGTCAGCGTCTTCCGCGGGCCAGGTGCGGACGATCTCCCCGGCGATCATCCGGCCCAAACAGGGGAGAACACGGAAGTGCTGGGTGATGTATTCATTCCTCCAGAATCGTTTGCCCCACTCGCCTGGCGACTTTACCAGCGACAGCAATCGCTTGAACAGCGTTTCGAGCTCGGCATCAAAATCCTTGAGTGCGGCAAGTTGCTCCGCGCTCAGACGCGTTGGCACCAATTGACTCCGATAGGTTATGAGACAGTCCCAGTATCGCCAGAAATCCTCATAGGTGTCGTTGCGGATTTCGTCGGGGTGCTCCTTGAGGATTTGCTGCACTCGGTCCAAAGTCTCAGAGGTGATGCGCAATAGCTCCAAGTGTTCGCTCACCCAGCGTCGCGCATAGTCATGGTATTCCGGTCGCAAGGGGTATCCCCAGGCATCGCTGCGACGATAGACGGTGCCAAACTGCTCTCTGGGGTTCCAGAAATGCCGTGAGTCCCAATGGATGCGCATCCTCAGAGGAAGAGCCTTCAGCGGCTCGGCTCCCAGATAGAGAGCCGCATCAATGACCGGGATCGCCTCCCATGGCTTCTGACAGTTGGCGAGCCACTCCGCTTCACGCATGAGCCGGGCCGCTTCCGTGGTGGCTCGTTGTTCCGGGTCGGTGTCCTTGTCAACAGCCACGCTCTTGTCTAGCAGATCCGCGATCTTCCGCCATGCCTCCCGCACCATAATCTGCGGATGGTCAGGGGCGTCCGTCACTTTCACGTCATGGCTGATAGGTTTTGATCCGAGCGAACGCAGACGAACCGCGAATTCCACCTGGTCGCCATCGCCCTGGCTGAGCCCGCCTTCGAGGGTCCATGCCGCGCCCCACAAGGCACCGGACTGATTCAGGATTTTCTCCGTCGCAAGTGGTTCCATCTGTTCCCGGGTGAGGGCAATCATGCCCGGAATCGCATCGATCTCCTGAAGCAGACCGGCATGCAACAAGTTTGCCAGCGTCCGGCCTTGTGGCACCTTCGGGTCCGCGGAAATGTCTAACATCGTGATTCCGGTCAGTGCGCCGGCACCACTCTGGGAATCCAATTTCTTTCGCACCCGGGCGAGGTAATCGGCACTGAAGGTGTCGGGTTTGAATTCATTGGCGGCGATGATCAGGCGGTCGAATAACAGGCCGGTCCTGACATTGGCGGCTTCGAAACTCAGCAGTGCCTTGTCGCCCTGACCGAAGCGGGAAACCATGATAAAAAGGTCCGCGGCCAGGCGGTCGCCGATGGCGCTCAGTTCGGCGGATCCGACTGCGGTGGGCTTGTCGCGGGATTTTTCGTCCAACAGTTTGTTGATCTCCTCACGTTCCACGACCGACCATGATGCCTGTTCCGAGGCCTTGGCCGCGAGGGCGGCAGCCGGCCCGCTGGCCTCGGGTGAGGAGATCACCGCGAGCACCTTTGTGTCGTTAGATGGCCTGCGGGTTTCCGGGGCAAGCGTCCGCGGCTTGAACAATCCCTTGGGCCCGGAGGTGCGCGCCCTCGCCACCTCCACCGGATCGTCAGGGTTCTGAAAGGGAGTCCATTTGGCCTTCGGAAACTGCTTGCGGACCATTTCCAACACATCTGGGTTGCCGCAGGATTCGGCCAATACTGTGAGTCTGAGTTGGTATTCCTCGTTCACCTCCGCCGCCTGCGGGAGCCACTGGTTGACCAGTGCCGTTTGCCCCTCCCACACGGCGCCACTCAAGGCGTCCCAAGGGACCACCACCGCGTCATAATCGACCTTGCTATCCACGATCACAGGCTCGCCGCGTTTGGTAAGGGCCGCAATCACCTCCAGCATTGGCGGATGGTTCATCACCGCCTTGAGCATCAGGGTGTGCGAACCCGAGTTAATGCCCCGACTCATCCCTCGGCCCGGCATTTTGACGTCCACCCGCCCGGTTGGCACATTGTAATCTTCCGCAAAGACGATCATGCAACCCCGGTCAATGAGGAAGGCGGCCATTTCCGGCCAGTTCGTTTTAAGACTCATCCTCACCAAGCCCTGATCGTGCCGATCAAAGATGTTGGGGTCCTTACTATCAAAATCCGGACCATACACCGTGCGCTCCAGGTCCAGCTTGGGGTTCTGCGCCAGCAGGAGCTTCAGGACCGCCACCGAACCCGAGCGGATCGCCGCCTCCACAGGGTTGGCGAGAAACGTGCTCTCCGACTTCGTTGGAACTACCAAATTGGCGATCTTCGCCCCGGCAGCCAGCAGCATTTTTGTTATCTCCACATCGCCCGCAAGGGCGGAGGCACACAGCGGGGTGTATTTCTGGCCTTCGACATCCGGCTTGGCCCCGGCCTGCAGGAAGGCCTTGACCCGCTCGGCGTCGAGGGCGGCTGCCAGATAGAACAGAGGTGTCAGACCGTCGTGGTCCACGGTGTTGAGGTCTGCTCCCGCCGCCAGTTCGCGCCGGACCATTTCCCAGTCGCCGCAGCGCACCGCGAGATGCAAGGCACCGGGTGCCGCGCTGCCGACGTCCGCCTTGGTGGTGGCGGGCATCACGCCGATGCCATCATACCAGGTGCGGCCTTCGTTAGAATCCCCGGCCTGGTCATCGACATAGACGACCAGCGTGCCCTTGGCGTCGGTGCGCTCGCAACCGAGCGGCGCGCGGAACAGGCGCCGGTCGCCATCACGGTCTAGCAGTTCTCCCGTGGCCGGATACAGCGGCGCGTCCATCTGGCGGATGGCACCCTCGCCGTTGGCGCGGCGCCCGATGGTGCCGGGCAGGCCCGCGTTGTCGCGGTGGCCGTAGCCCATCATCTTCGCCTTGCCGCAGCCGAGGCGGATGTCCCACTGGTTGTCGCCCGCAGGCTCCGTATCGTCGGTGGCAAATCCAGCCACCCAATAGAAACCGAAAACCTGATAGTCGGACTCCGGTTTCAAGCCGCTAACAACCGTGCGCAGCATCGGGGTGTCATTGTCGCGGGCTCCGGCGGCGGACAGCACGCCGCGTTTGTCGCCACTGCCACTGCCGGCGCCTTCGCGCCAGTGCCAATGATTGTTAGGTTCCGCGTCGGCCGTGCCACGGGTGATTTCCGCGGCTGCGGCGGGCTTGCCTGTCACCACCTTCAATGCGGTGCCATCGGCCAGGGTGGTGTTGTCCACGGTGGCCGCGAAATAAATCAACTCGTCGGCGGCGGCAGCCCGCGCGGCTGGCAGCAAGGACATCCATAACAGAAACGGATAACAAATTGCGGTTTTCATGAGTGGTGGTGGTCACTTGGCTTGCACGCGCTTCATCGCCGCCAGCGCCTCCTTCTTGTCCATGATCCACAGGAAGGGCAGGTAGGGCGGCAAATCGTCAACATGAATCGAACCCGATGACAGGCGCATGCCGAACACAAAATGCTCGTCGGTTTGATTGAAAATCGCTGGTTCCTCCCACGAGGAACGAGCCATGTCCGCCACGGAGATCCACTCGTAAGGACCGTGTGGCGGCTCGTTAGGATGATCCACAGGATCACAATTGATTTGGAAGCGGGCGCGGTAATTCTCGGGAACCCTAAAGCTAACAGGAAGATCCGTCTCCGGGCTATCCCCGATTTGAAATTTCAGGCGGCCTGGATTTTTCGTATACCTCTCATACATCTTCTCGTGCCCGAACTGATAGGTATTCAGCCCCCCGTCCGGGTCACCGAAGGAGTAGTACGGAGAGAGATTGGCGCGGTAAGTCATGGTGTCAATGCCATAGACGTGGTTTTTCCACTCTTGGGCGCTGCGCACCGGGGCCTCTTCCCAGCGAGCCAGCGCCGGATTGTAGTATGCGATATGATCCCATGACGATGCGACCAGCAGGCGCTGATCATCCGCGCGGATGAACTTGATCATGTGGTCGTCTGCATCAAATGGGGATTCCTCCGGGCGCCTGCCGGATTGGGTTAGCAGTTTCGGTTCGGAACCCGGCTTGTATTGCCACAGTCTGTGGTGAAAAGGTTCGCTGGAGTCTTTTGGTTGATTCTTGAATTTTTCCACGATGAAGAAGGAGTCACCCATTCCCGCGACGGCATATTGTGTCAACCAACCAGGCCCCCCCATGGAGTCACCCATCACGAACATTTGGCGCGGGGAAACCTGGACGTCCGCTGTTTCGCGGTTGATGGAAATCAAAGTCTTATCGGGGATTCGCGAGTCGGCGGAAAACATCCTTTTGGCCCAGTGGATTTGGAGCAACAGATGGGTGTCATTGGCTAACATGCCGATTTGGAAAAGGCGATCAAACACGTCGATGGACATGGTTTCGGGGGACCCATTTGGCCAGAGACCAGGAAGGTCCCCGAGGTTGATCTTGTGGACCGTGTGGCCGTCGCGACAGTCGATAGCCACCAACCATGGCTGCCTGGCCGTGAACGGTGGTATATAGGATCCCCAGAGAAGGCTCTCCTCAAGGGTCTCATGGTCACGGTTGCGGCGTGGTTCCTGTAACTTGAAATCCCAATCTTGATAGGGTTGTAATATCAGCCAGAGAAGGTGGCGATTCTTTGGATCAACCATGGTGTGGGTGATCATCGCCGGAAACGCGGGATCGACCCGCACATCCGCCAGCAGTTTGGTGCCCACCGTCCCCTCGAAATCCAGGATCGGGAATTGGCCCTTGGAACCGAAGAACCTGCCCGCGATTTTCGGCCGCAGCTCGTCAAGCTTCGGTTGGAGCCGGGCCACATAGTCCGTTTGGTATGTGCTATCTAACAGCGAAGCGTTTTCGCGGAGATGGTCAAAGTCCTCGGCGGGCGCGTTGCGCGCCGCGAGGGCGTTGAGTTCGGTGTTGAAGATGCTCACAGTCGCAACATCGTATTGCTGCCATTGGGATGAATTTTTGTCGCCGGCGAGGGCCAGGATGCGGCGGGCTCCGGTATAAGTTTCCAAACGGAACAGCATGTCCGGAACCAACCGTGGTGAGGCCACCAGAGTGCAGAGAAAACCGTCACGGGGAGTTCTTGGCTGAGAGATATAGGAAGTTATCATGGGCAGCAATGTCCGCGATTGATCGTGGGACACCCAGCGGCTCGGCGGAACCATGGACGCGGCCAGCGCGTCGATCCGGGCATGTGCCAGGGTTCTTGCGGCCGCGCGCCGCTTCCCGCCGGCAGTGCGCAGGAGATCGAGTTCGGCCTGGCGCAGCGCGCCAAAGCGAAGGTCTTTGCCTGCCATGGCCTGTTCCAGCAGGCCGCAAATGATATCCGGCCGCACCCGGTCAAACTGCGTTTCGATAAGGTTCTCAAACAGCGGCGGCAGGTAGTCGGTTTGTGCCGCAGGCCAAGTGCGGACGATCTCGTTGGCGAACAATCCGCCCAGCCATGGGATGGCGCGGAAGTGCTGGGTGAAGTGCTCATATTCGCAGAATAGCTTGCCCAGTTCGCTCGGGGACTTCACCAGGAGCGGCAACAATCGCTTGAACAACGTCTCGAGCTCGGCATCAAACTCCTTGAGTGTGGCAAGTTGCTCCGCGTTGAGGCGGGCAGGCACCAATTGACTCCGGTAGGTTGCCAGACTGCCCCAGTAAATCATGAAGTCCTGATAGGGATTATTGCGGATCTCGTCGGGGTGTTCCTTGAGGATTTGCTGCACCCGGTCCAAGGTCTCGGAGGTGATGCGCAGCAACTCGAGGTGTTCGCTCACCCAGCGACGCGCATAGTCATGGAATTCCGGGCGCAATGGATACCCCCAGGCAAGGCTTTGGCCATAAACACTGCCAAACATTTCTCTGGGGTTCCAGAAATGCCGTGATTCCCAATGGATACGCATCCTCAGGCGAAGTGCCTTCATCGGTTCGGCGCCAAGGTAGAGCGCGGCATCAATGACCGGGACGGCCTCCCATGCCTTCTTGCAATTGGCGAGCCACTCCGCTTCACGCAGAAGCCGGGCCGCTTCCGTGGTGGCTCGTTGTTCCGGGTCGGAATCCTTGTCAACAGCCATGCTCTTTTCTAAAAGCGCCGCGATTTTCCGCCACAGCTCCCGCACCATCACCTGGGGATGGTCAGGGCTGCCTGTCGCCTTCACGTCATGGCTGATAGGGTTTGATCCGAGCGAGCGCAGACGAACCGCCAGTTCCACCTGATCGCCATCGCCCTGGCTGAGACCGCCTTCAAGGGTCCATGCCGCGCCCCACAAGGCCCCGGTCTGTTTCAGGATTTTCTCGCTCACAAGGGGTTCCATTTGTTCCCGGGTGAGGGCAATCAAACCTGGAATCGCATCGATCTCCTGGAGCAGTCCGGCATGCAACATATTGGCCAGCGTCCGGCCTTGGGGCACCTTCGGGTCCGCGGAAATATCTAACAGCGTGATCCCGGTCGGTGCGCCTGCACCACTCTGGGAGTCCAACTTCTTTCGCACCCGGGCCAGGTAATCCGCGCTGAAGGTGTCGGGGTTGAATTCCTTCGCGGCGATGATCAGGCGGTCGAAAGGCAGGCCGGTACTGACATTGGCGGCCTCGAAACCCAGCAATGCCTGGTCGCCCTGGCCAAAGCTGGAAACGATGATGAAAACGTCGGCGGAAAGCCGGTCGCCGATGGCGCTCAGTTCGGCGGTTCCCACTGCGGTTGGCTTGGCGAGGGACTTCTCGGCTAACAGTTTGTCGATTGCCTCACGTTCCACGACCGTCCATGACGCCTGTTCCGAGGCTTTGGCGGCGAGGGCGGCAGCCGGCCCGCTGGCCTCGGGTGAGGAGATCACCGCCAGCACCTTGGTGTCGTTGGCCGGCTTGCGGGTTTCCGGAGCAAGCGCCCGCGGCGTGAACAATCCTTTGGGCCCGGAGGTGCGTGCCCTCGCCACCTCCACCGGATCGTTAGGATATTGATAAGGTGTCCATTTGACCTTTGGAAACCGTTTGTGGACCATTGCCCACACGTCAGGATAGCCGCACGATTCGGCCAAGACGGTGAGTCTGAGTTGGTATTCCTCGTTCACCTTCGCCGCCTGCGGCAACCACTGGCTGACCAAGGCGGTTTGTCCCTCCCACACGGCACCACTCAAGGCGTCCCAAGGGACCACCACCGAGTCATAATCGACCACGCTATCCACGATCAATGACGCACCGCGTTTGGTAAGGGCGGCAATCACCTCAAGCATCGGCGGATGGTTCATCACCGCTTTGAGCATCAGGGTGTGCGAACCCGAGTTAATGCCCCGCTGCACCCCCCCGCCTGGCATTTTGCAGTCCGTCCGCCCGGTTGGCACATTCCAATCTTCAGCAAAGTCGATCATGCAACCCCGGTCAATGAGGAAGGCGGCCATTTCCGGACAGTTCGTTTCAAGACTGCTTTTCACCAAACCCTGATAGTGCCGGTCGAAGATATTCGGTTCCTTGCTATCGAAAGCCGGACCATAAACCGTCCGCTCCAGATCCAGCTCAGGGGCCTGCGCCAGCAGGAGTTTCAGGACCGCCACCGAACCTGAACGAACTGCCGCCTCCACAGGGTTGGCTAGAAACGTGCTCTCCGATCTCGATGGGACTACCAGATTGTCGATCTTCGCCCCGGCAGCCAACAGCATTTTTGTTAGTTCCACATCGCCGACAAGCGTGGCGGCGCACAGCGGGGTGAACTTCTGGCCGGACACATCCGGCTTGGCCCCGGCCTTCAGGAAGGCCTTGACCCGCTCTGCATCGAGGGCGGCTGCCAGATAGAACAGAGGTGTCAGACCGTCGTGGTCCACGGTGTTGAGGTCTGCTCCCGCCGCCGGTTCGCGCCGCACCATTTCCCAGTCGCCGCAGCGCACCGCGAGATGCAAGGCACCGGGCGCCGCGCTGCCGACGTCCGCCTTGGTGATGCCGGGCATCACGCCGATGCCGTCATACCAGGTGCGCCCCTCATTGGAGTCCCTGGCCTGGTCATCGATGTAGATTACCAG
>Ga0118677_10004106_pt1 | contig 26876 bp, 22 predicted proteins | sample AliMusrvi5mmetaG_FD_86154 | JGI IMG/M metagenome (GOLD analysis project Ga0118677, IMG submission 86154) | reverse complement strand
CGCATGGTGTCTTCGTCGTGCTCGACTACCACGACCGTGTTGCCTTGGTCGCGAAGCTGAGCGAGCGTTTCCAGCAGCTTGTCGTTATCGCGAGGGTGTAAACCGATGGATGGTTCGTCGAGAATGTAAAGCACGCCCACCAGCCCACAACCGATCTGGCCGGCCAAGCGAATGCGCTGCATTTCGCCGCCGGAAAGCGTGGGGGCAGTGCGATCCAGCGACAGGTATTCGAGGCCGACGTTTTTGAGGAATTGAAGCCGGATGCGGATTTCCTTGAGGGCCTCGGCGGCGATCGTGGTTCCCGTGGCGTCAAGCTCCAGCACGGAAAAGAATTCGGCCGCATCGCTGACCGCAAGCCGGCAAACCTCAGGCAGCGATTGTTCCCGCTTGGCATCAGGAAGTTTTGCAGCCGTGGTAATGGTTACCGCGCAGGCCTGGGCATTGAGCCGGTGACCCTCGCATCGTCCACAACCGAGGATTCGCATATACTTTTCAAGTTGCCTGCGCTGCGGACGGCTGCGCGTGTTGCGGTACTGTGCCAACAGCTTGGGAATGATCCCTTCAAACGGTCCGCCCCATTTGTAGCCCGAGGTTCCGCCACGCCACGTGAATGTGACGTGCTCGTCGCCGGTGCCCCAAAGCAAGGCGTGCTTGGCTCGTTCGTCAAGCTCTTCCCAGGCCGTTTCCAACACGTCGCCGGGCGAAAGCCCGTACTTTCGCTCGAGCGTATCAGCCACGCCGCGGAAAATGTGCCGTTTCCATCGGCCCATCTCACGCCATTTGCCCAACAGTTCAATGCAACCCTGCTGAAACGAGCGGCTCGGGTCGGAAATCAATCGCTGTGGATCGAATGAATAAATCTGCCCCAGCCCGCTGCACTCCGGGCACATGCCCTGCGGACTGTTGAAGCTGAACAGCTGCGGACTGGGCGGTTCAAAGCTCTTTTGGCAGTGGGTGCAGGCGTAGTGGGCAGAGAGGGATAAATCGGAGGGAGTGAGAGGGGCCGGGAGTGAGGGCAAAGTACTCCCCTCTCCCGTACGAGGGAGAGGGGTCGGGGGTGAGGGCAAAGGAACGTCTTTCCCCCCTCCGCCAGGTATATTCTGGGTGGACTTTCCTCTTCCTTCCGATTCCTCCCCGTTCTCCCTGGCCACAACCAGGTTGCCCTCGCCCAAACGCAGGGCCAACTCAACCGCCTCGGCCAACCGTGGGCGGATCTTCGGGCCGGATACCAAGCGGTCGATGACGACCTCAATGTTGTGCCGCATCTGCCGGTCTAGCCGCAAGTCGTCGGTCAGCCGAACGACGCTGCCATCGACCCGAGCACGGACAAAACCTTGTTTCAGCAAGTCCTCGAAGAGGTCGCGATATTCGCCTTTTTGACCCCTTATCAGCGGCGCCAGCACCAGAAACCGCGTTCCGACGGCCAGCATCCCGATCTGATCGATAATCTGGTCCCGCGTTTGCGCCGTAATCGGCCGATGGCAATCCGGACAGTGACCCTTGCCCACGCGGGCGAACAAAACGCGCAGATAGTCGTAAATCTCCGTGATCGTGCCCACCGTTGAGCGGGGATTCGTGCCACTCGACTTTTGCGAGATGGAGATTGCGGGGCTGAGCCCGGCAATGAGATCGACATCCGGCTTGGGCATTTGCCCGAGAAACTGGCGGGCGAAACTTGAGAGGCTCTCGACGTAGCGACGCTGCCCCTCGGCATACAGCGTATCAAAGGCCAGAGAACTCTTGCCCGAGCCGCTGACACCGGTAAAGCAAATCAACTGATTTCGGGGTAAGACAAGACTTACCTCCCGTAGATTGTGCTCTCGGGCGCCCTGAATCAGGATGTCGGAATCAGCCATCGATAGTAAACCTTGCCGAAACCCTATATTTTAAGAGATGATGGGGTCTGCGGGCAACCCGTCCCGCGCGGCCAGGTTCGGCGAGAGTCTGCGGCTGGGTTCGGAGAGGGTCTCCCGACCCCGCCGCCGGCCCACGTGGGTGGCTCGGTCAGAGACCGGCTACAACGAGGTGAGACCGGCCGCTTCAAGGTAATTTTAGGTGATCTAGGGATTCTTTACCGCGGGCTGTCGGCCACAAAGGTTGTTTGTTCCTTAAATAGCCACTGTCTTTCCCAAAATCGTCTTGCGGAAAACTCCTCCCTAAACCCCCAGGATCACCTCTCTTAAACCTATTCTAATGCTAAGCCCTATAACTGTCCGATTCGATACAACAGGAATAGTCCTCACTTTTCGTACAACCGGTAGGACGCGCACACCACTCACCATCAGTTCAAGGGGGAAAAACATGAAGATTGCCTGGACCAGATTGAAAGGAGCCTGCCTGTTGTTGCTGGGCATGGCAACAACGGGCGGAGGGCGAAGTTTCGCCGCCGACATCAACACGCTGAGCTTTGCCACACTTGCCGGCAGTTCGTCAGCGACAACCGCCGGAAAAACCGAGGCCAGTCCATTCAAGGACGAATCCACCAACACTTCGGTGAAGGCCCTCCCGTTTGAATCAGCAATGTCAACGTGTTCGCCTTCGTGTACTGCGGGATGTGCCTGCGACGACGACAACTTCGTGGGGGCACCAGGCCGGTTTTGGTTCCGCGGCGAGTATCTCCACTGGTGGACCAACGGCGCGCACTTGCCTCCTGTGGTCTCAACGCTCATTGGCCCAAACCGCGATACTCTTGAGACCGTATTCGGCGACCGCGAAATTCGCGACGGCAGCCACGACGGCTACCGAGTCGATTTCGGCATGTGGCTCGATTGCACGCATTGCTGGGGTCTGGAAGCCGATTACTTCGACGTCACCGGCAGACCGGACAACTACGACAGTGGTTTCACCAACGGAATCGGCGCCGATGGCAATCCGTTTCCGATCGTGCGACCTTACTGGGGCCCTAACCAGATCGGTACGAACGGCGTCCAGGTCTCCGGCGTAGGCTTTCCGAATGTCTATGTCGGACGCGTGACGGTCGAAACAAACGACTATTTCCAGTCGGCCGGGATGTGGTTTCGCCGCCAGTTGCGTGCCAGCGAATGGTCGACTAATAACTGCGACACCAACTGGACGGACTCTTGCGCCCGAACCTTCCGCCTCGACTTCCTCGGCGGTTATCGTTTCACGCGGCTGGTTGACAAAGTGAACATTCAGCACAGTGAAGTGGACATCGAAGTCGCGGACCCGAACAACGGCAACATCGGCATCCCCGGCGCTGTGTACTCCTCGGTCGACAGCTATCGGGCCGGCAATAGCTTCAACGGCGGCGAACTCGGCTTGAACGGCGTGTATACCCACGGCCGCTGGTCGCTGGACGTTGTCGGCAAGGCCGCAATCGGCGTCAACAGCCAGTACGTCAAAATGTGCAACCAGGGGGTTGTCGACAACCGCAACAACGTGCCGGGGGACGTAACCGTGCAAGGACTTGGTCCTGGCAATGCAACCCTACAGGACTTCTCGCGAAACCGCTTCTCGGCCATTCCGGAACTCACCCTGACTGGCGGATATCAGATTACGGACCACGTGAAGGTCACGGTGGGCTACGACTTGCTCTACTGGTCGGGCGTGGTTCGGGCAGCGGGCCAGATCAATGTTGATCCCGTGACCGGCCTTCCCTATGGAACGCAGGTCGGGATTCCTTCCACGGCACCGGCGTTCACTTGGAATGAATCGCATTACTTCGCCCAGGGCTTGCGTCTGGGTGGAGAGTTGCGGTACTAAGAGAATGGTCTCTTAACACAAAAAGGGGCAGGGACCGCGAGGTCTCCTGCCCTTTTCCTTTGGGACATTATCTCTTCAAAGTTAGACAACTCAGGTTCTACTTTGCTAACTCGCCGGTCAAGCGGACATAGTCGGGCAGCGTGCCAATCAACGGCTTAAGGTAGGCCATGCACTCCGGCGTGACAAAGTTACCCTCGGCGTTGATGAAGTTGTCGGGCAGCGGTTTGGCGCCCAAGGCGACGTCGGCCAATGGTGTGGTACCGAGCGACCATTGATAAGGCTCATTGGAATCGCGGATGATACTGACCATCACACCTGAAGTGCCGGCAAGGGCAAGTTCCACTGCGCGGCGGCCACAGGCGTAAGCCTCTTCGGCGTCGCCGGAATGAACGCGGTCGGCAGCGCACATTTGCAGCGACTCGCAGACCTGGAATTCGCCCCGCCAGCCGAACGCCACATGGATCATGTGATGCAGCATCATGGCAGCGCTGGTTCCGCCCATCGCACCGAATTCCACGTTGGAGAACTTGTCGGTCACGCGCGAAGCACTTATCGGCGTGCCGTCGGCATGGCAAACTCCTTCGCCGCAAACAATGCTGCACCATCCGTAGCGGTCGTAACATCGTTTTACGTCGGCCAGGAAGCGATCCTGGTCGAAGGCCCGTTCCGGCAAGAGAATGATGTGCGGAGCATCATCCTCGTTGACCTTGGCCAAGGCTGCGGCGGCCGGCAGCCAACCGGCCGAACGCCCGACGGTCTGAAAGACGACGAATTGATCGACCCGCTTCATATCGCGGGCGAGCATGCCGGCCTGTTTGACCGAGAGGGCCACGTAGCGTCCTGCGCTGCCGAATCCCGGCGTGTGATCGGTGCCGCGGAGATCGTTGTCCACGGTCTTCGGCACGCCGACGCCGATCAGGTCATGGCCCTGCGTGCGGCAATAGGCAACGACACGATGGATGGTGTCCATCGTGTCGTTGCCGCCGATGAGGAAGTAATAGCGGATATTGAACTTCCGCAGCATTTCGAGAATTATTGGGAAGTCGGCTTCTTTGAGCTTGTGTCGGCAGCTTCCCAAGGCGGAACTGGGGGTCGTGCGCAGGGCCGTGATGGTGGCCGGATTCTCCGCGCCCAGGTCGAGAATCTCACCCCTCATGAATCCTTCAATACCGAACCGCATTCCCAGCGTGCGGCCGATGGGGGCTTGTCCGCGAGCGGCCTCGATGATGCCCGCCAAGCTGGTGTTGATCACGCTCGTCGGACCGCCGCTCTGGCCGATGATTGCATTTCCTTGAAGCATAGTGAAGTTCCTTTAGGTTAAATCGATTTGTCCGGCCCAGGCCACGAGGTTACGGAAGAAGCGGGCGTACCAGTTGCCGACTTCGATCATACCGCCGCCGACCTTCTGCACGATGCGTTGGTCGCCCCAATCGACGAAACCGCCGACCCAATGGGGCGCAACATCGGTGGCCAACGCCGCGGTTCGGCCTGCACCGTGGCGGCCGACGATCAGCAGCGGTGCCCGGCCGGTCGGAACGAATGTGTAGGCATGCTCATTGCGATGCGCGGAAAACTGCGCCGCCACCAGCAGCGTTTCGGTGCCCGGCTTGGCGGTTACCGCGTTGATCCCGCCGATCCCCGCAGGCCGGTCCCAAGGAAGGCCCGCCAGAATTTCGTGATCGGCCACCTTCTCGATCAGGCATGGCTGCGCAAAGTTGCGGCGATCGTCGCACGACTGCATTGCCACCGGCAGAACGGTAGCCAGCGGCGAGTTGTGATATTCTCCCAGCCGGCCGTGAAAACTTTCCCAACCGCCGAGCATCACCAGGCCGGCTCCTTGCACAACGCGAGCAGCTATGTGGGCCATGGCCGTGTTGCCCAATTGCGACGCTCGATAGTCGCTGATTACGTAGGCCGCGTAGCGTGTTAAAGCAAACTCAGGTGGCGGTGATTCTGCACTGGGCACGTAATCGAAGGCTAAGCCGTGGTGCAAGAGGATACCGGCCAGATAGGCGGCAGCGCCTTGTAGGTGATCATCACCGAGGTAACATATCTTGCCGGCCATCAGGCCCTCCTCGCGAAAAGCTCGTTGTAATGCTTGGGAGAGTAGAAATGGAATGTCAACTCACGGAGATACTCGACCGGCCCGGCAGACCGCTGGATTTCCACGAGCGTGCCGATCTGCTCCTGGCTGCCGTAAGCAAGGATCGCCTGGAGCTTGGTCTCAAGCATTGACTCGGGCGTTTCCACGCGAATCTGCGGCGGCTCGGGAAAATCACAATAGACGGCCATTTCATAGACGCGAGGCACTTCGGTGATCGGCTCGCCAAGCTGGGGCCAGATCCCGCCCTGGGCATGGAAGAGGCTGATCATCAGCTCTTCATGGACGATGCGATGGTCGGGGTGCAGATCGGTACTGGTGGGCAGGAAGACCCGTGTCGGCCGCACCTGCCGCAACAACCGCGCAAAAGCAATCTGCATGCCAAACGACCCCTCGGCCTGCTCCGATTCGCCGTTGGCAAAGAAGGCGCCGCAACATGCTGTCAGGTGTCCGTCGGGATAGCCCAGGAAGTGCAGTCGCTTTGGCGAGAGGCCGAGCAGCGCAAACGACATCTTCGCTTCCTCCGCACGGATGGCCGCGATCGTTTCACGCTGCTCGATGCGGCAATAGCCCATGCGGCCGTCCGTCACAATGGCGGCGTGGACTTGGGCTCCTTCGGCAATTCCCACTTGGAAGACCAGGCCGGCGCCGAGCACGACATCGTCGTCGTGCGGCGACACGAAGAGCCAGCTTTCCGCCGGCCCCCGCCAGTCGTCAAAAAGTTCCGCGATGCAGGAAGTCGTCAGCAGCCCAGCCGTCATGCGGCGCGCGTATTGGATTGTGGCCGACATGGGTCGATCTCCTTTATTGGACTACTGCGCCGCCGAAAAACTCATTACCGATCTTGCGTGCTCGCTCGGCCTTGTCAAGGTTGACCCCCAGGCCGATGCCGACCTGCACGAGAAGGTTCCAGCCGGCCAGGAGTTGCAAGATGCTCCAGTAGCCTTCGACCCGAGGAATACAAATAGTGGGCAGGATCGTCTCTTCTGCGGCAATCGCGATGACCGTCATGCCGACGCCATCAACCAGCGTCGTCTTGAACTTCTCGATCTCCGCCGGGAATGGATCGAAGAGCAGCACAACGTCGTTGGCCGTCATAACCTCTTCGATGCCGTGTACGGCATAGGTGCCTTCCAAGTAGTCGCTTTTCTTATGCGTGATTTCGTTGGTTTTGAGCGTAATTTCTTCGGCCACGCCGTTATTGCGGCCAGCGAAGTAGATTACCGGGGCCTTCGCAATCTTTTGGATCAACGCGGGGTCGACCTCCGCTGCGAGCACCTCTTGAGCCTTGGCGGCCGCTTCCTGCTGATTGGCAAGCAATGGTGACGACGGTTCCCAAGCGACAATCAGCGAACGGTAGAATAATGCCTGTTCCACAACGCTCTTTGTAGCCGCCACGGCGTCCTCCTTGCCGCATTTCAGCGTGTAACCGCGGTTAGAAACCGTCTCCAATGTGCAAGGCGTGTTGGCCGACAGCCCAAATCGCTGCTGATGCCCCTGCTTGCAGAGCTGTGTGAATAGCGAGATCAGTTCCTTGGTCTTGCCGCTGTTGCTGGCCCCAAAGACGACGAACTTCGAGAGGTCGTACTCGTGGGCCTGCCGGGCGCCTTCCGTGGCCGCCGCCACGGGCACGCCCAGGCGCAGGATCTCGGAAATCAGGTTCTTTGCGGGGAAAATTCGGCTGGAACCCTCACCCGTGAGGAACAACCTTCCGGTTTCACGGATTGCGCCCGCGGCGTCTCCTGCTGTTTGGAAGTCGAAGCTCCCGATGAGGCCGGGTGTTTCCAGCATTTCTCGAACGAGGGCAAAATTCTTGTATTTTGATTCGTGAAGATTCATGATTCCATTCCATCTAACGACCGTACTGGGTCCAAGGGTTTAAGAGCAGATTATTGGGTGGCACGCGAGGGGAACCGTAGGGCGGGCCGAACTTGCGAGTCCTACGAAAAGCTGCTTCGTGGTAGGACTCGCAAGCTCGGCCCACCCTGCTTCTTCTTCTAACAACTTTCCACAAACCGGTTCATTTTCTCTTCCTGGGTTTCGATCGATTCGACCAGCTTGAACTGGGTGCGGCAACGATCGAGGTTGTGACCGTCGCGATGCACCTTGAAGTAGACATCCCCAGCCAGGAAGTCGGCCAGGAAGCGGATGCCGATCTCGAAGGATATTAATTTGCCGGAAAACGCCAGGTGTTGCTTCTCGGCCTCGTTCAGCATGTCGCCCGCAGTGGCCAAGTAACCTCGCACCAGGGCCTCAAACATGGGGAACTGCATGCAGACCTTCGATAGATCCTTCTCGTCTTCCAGGGCCGGACTCGTGGTTGTTCGAATCATGTCGCCAAAATCATAGAGCGCAAGTCCGGGCATGACCGTGTCGAGGTCGATGACACAAATGCCCTCCTGCGTGGCGTTGTCCAACATCACGTTGTTGAACTTCGTGTCATTGTGCGTCGTCCGCTCCGGCAAAAAGCCTTGCGATTGCAGGTCGATCAATCGCGAGGTAATCGGCTTGCGGTTCGAGGCGAAGTCAATTTCGGCCCGGGCCAGTTTGGCTCGATTGGCCACGTCGGCCTCAAGGGTCTTTTCCAGGGCGGCAAAACGCTTCGGAGTGTTGTGGAAATCGGGAATCGTGTCGTGCAATCGCGGGGCACTCAGGTCAGCCAACAGACTCTGGAACTTCCCGAACGCCTTGGCCGCCTCATAGGCCTGCTTCGTCGATTCCACAGCGTCGTAGGTGCGGGCACCCTCGATGAAAACGTAAGTCCGCCAGCATTCGTCCTGGGGATCGACGTAGAACATCCGTCCGTCGCGAGCAGGCACGAGCGCGAGAACTCGCCGCGTGACATCGGGCTGATCGGCTAACTTGGCGTGGAGGTGATGGGTCACACGCTGGACGTTTTCCATCAGCCCCACGGGGTTTTTGAAGATATTCTGGTTGATCCGCTGGTGAATATAACGGATCGTCGTGCCGCCCTGGCGATAGGTGGCGGCATAGGTATCGTTGATATGCCCAGTGCCATAGGGCTCCGCGCTTTGGAAGTCAGCGAGAATCTGAAAATTCCGTGACAAGGATCGGATATCGTGGCGGAGTTGCATGATTCGAGCTTGTTCCAATTTGGCATATCTTAACAAAGCTAATAAACTAGTCAATCGTTGTCGCATGGAAAATCCGTGCCGGTGTCGCCAGAAGCGTCCGCGGCACGAAGCGTTTATGGCCCTTGATTATACACCACAGCGGGGATACACTGGTCATTGTTTCCGGGGGTCGTCCCCTGGCAAACTTCTTTCGGCATAAAGCCCAGGCCGAGAACGTGAGATTCCCCCTGGTATCTTGACCAATCACCCGAGAATCTACAAATGAACAGGAAATTCATCGGAGTCGCGCTCGTTATCTGGCTGGCAATGGCGCAGGCGGTTGCCGCGGCCGAACAGAAAACCTATCCTTTCTTTCCCTTCTGTATCGACTGGCACGACGCCAAGCACCGATCGTACAAGGAACAGGCCGAGATGCTCAAGGAACTGGGCTACGACGGTGTCGGCCACATTTTTCTCGATGGCGTGGCCGAGCGGCTGAAAACAGTCGACGCGGCTGGCCTGCGGTTGTATCAGATCACCATGACCGTCGATGTCTCGCCGGGCAAGCGGCCCTACGAGGCCCGCTTCAAGGATGTCTTGAAGCTCGTGAAAGGACGAAACGTGCAGTTCGCGCTCTTGGTCAACGGCGCGGTGCCTTCGGACCCATCGGTTGATCTCCGCGCGGTGACGATTTTCCGCGAAATGTCCGACTTGGCGCGTGAATCTGGCTCGCAATTGCTGCTCTATCCGCATCAAAGCTCGTGGATCGAGCGGATCGAGGACTCCGTGCGAGTGGCCGAAAAGGTCGATCGCCCGAACGTCGGCGTGATGTTCAATCTCTGCCACTGGCTGCGAGTGGACAAGCAGCGCGACTACAAGCCCCTGCTGAAACAGGCGATGCCGCGACTGTGGGCCGTTTCCATCAACGGTGCCGATATACAGGACGATAAGCCCGGCTGGGACCATTACATTCAACCTCTGGACAAAGGCTCATTTGACACCAGTGCCCTGTTGACGACGCTCAAGGAGTTGGGCTACAAAGGTCCCATCGGCCTGCAATGTTTTGGCATTGGGGGCGATGTCCGCGAGCACCTGGCGCGCTCGATGACTGCCTGGCGCAAGCTGAGCGCACCGCTGACCGCGGAGAAGTAGAAAAGTGGCGTCCAGGGCAGCTCTTGCTGCACCAGACCGGCACCCTATTGCTTGGCCGGCGCGGTGGCTGCCGGCAACTGAGAAGCACGACCGGCGGCTGGTACTACGCGATCGACCACTCGAAGAACGAAGACCACGTGCTGCTTTGTAGCGGTGGTCGGTGAAGCGGCCTGGGACTGGGCATTCTCCTCGCGGGCAACCGTGGCTCCGCCCGCCGCATCGGATTTGGCTTGTCGCTGCGAGTCAGGTCGATTAGCCAAGGTTCCCCCGCCAATTCCATCGTTAGACTTATTGGCCTGGTATTTGTCGTTCCGAGCGGACGAATTCATGGTTTGCGAAGCCGATGCCGCGACCTCAATTTCCGAAATGGAGAAGGAATCGGGTCTCTCGCCGAGCTGCTTAATGAGGATCGCAAGCTGCTCCGGGCTGGCATCGAATTCATAGGTCACCGGCCTAGAATTGGCTGCGAAATTGGATTGGTTTTCTTGTTTTTTCGAGGTTTCGGCCGGTTTTTGCATCAAGCCCTCCGGCAACTGCTGTTGCAAGTTCCTGTCGCCACCACGTTTGCCGTTTTCAAACTGAGAAACAGCTTGCTGCTGATTTTGGTCGATGCCCAGACCCTGGTACGCCAGCAGATTCTCGAAGACTCTGTTTTGGTTGGCCAGCGCGGAGATATTGATACGAACGACAGTTGCCGCCGGTGCCTTCCGGCCGGCGAAGCGATTAGGCATGGCCTGGCCGCCTTGGAAATTGCTGGCCGCCACTGCTCCGGTAGATGTTGAATTGCCGTTGGCTGAGAAAAACCCGGTGCCGTTCATGAGTTGCGCCGTTTCGCTGCTTTTGGCGACGCCAAGGTCCGCAGTATTGGCATCTTTAGAGCCATGCTTGGAGCGGAGAGCGGAATTGTCCGCAATATCGGCATCTTTAGGGACATGCTTGCCGGCACTCGCCGGACCGTGGGCTTCCATCGCCAATGGTTCGGCCTTGGCCGGTGCCTTCGACATAACGACGGCCGGCGGGGAAGGAACGGTAGCCTGCGCCGGCTTGGCCTCGGCGAACGATTCGTCGGACGATTCGCCGGACGGCACTGCCTTCTTTTCCTTTTCATTGCGGCGGAGACCATCCACTTCGGTCTTTGCTTTTCGATCCTCAGCGTCGGCCGCTTTGCGAATTTCGCCTTTGGCCAGCAAATCGTCGGTCCGCGGTTTCCGCGGCGAGCCGGCGGGAGCTGCCCAACTTCCGTCCGAGGTCGAACTCTTATTTTCGCCGAAAGCGGCTGGTGCAGTTGCAGCAGGCTCCTTATCGAGCTTGGCGAGATCATGGTTCGGTTTTGGTGGCGGGGGAGACGTGAAGCTAATGATGATTGCCGTGGCCACGACGACGCTCGACCAGATCAAGGCCCGCTTGCTGAACATGCCTCGCCAGGATATCTCGCGCCAGGGAATTCCCGGCCCATGAGTCGAGTCCGCCTCGGGCAAATTCAAGAACTCGGCAGCACGCCCGGCGGACGGCTTGTTGCCTGCGTCGTTGGACAGACGGTCGGGCAAGAGCATTCGCTGCTCGGCGACTTCCATCACGCGGAGACTGAGGTCTTCATCCAGCTTTTCCTGCGGCACTCCTTGCAAGGTACTGCCCAGGGCGCGCAGCTCCTCCAATAGTTGCCGGGCCTCCGGACTGATAGCCAGGATTTGCTCGACGCGGACCTGCTCGTTGGCGGTCAATTCGCCGTCGAGATACGCGCTGAACAGCTCTGTGTCAGGAACGTCGTCCATAATATGCTTCTTACCTACCGTCCGCGACTACAGTCGCAGCATCACTCTTCAACCGCCAAGACTTCCTTTAACTGTTCGCGAAGTTGCATTCGCGCCCGGTGCAAGCGGCTTCGCACCGTGCCCACAGGCAAGTCCAGGATCTCGGCGATGGTCTCATAACAGCAACCATCCATCTCGCGCAATACGAGTACTCTGCGGTGCTCTTCGGCCAACTGGGAGATCGCCTGCCGCACCTGCCGGCAGCGCTCCTCACACTCCAGTCGCTCGCTGGGACCGTCGGCCGCGTGTTGCGGGTGCCCCTCAACGGAGTTCCGCAAATGGCCGCCGGCCAGGGCAATTTGTTCGGCCGAGCGCATAGCCACCCGTCGGCGGCGATGGGTCGCCGCCACATTGAAGGCGATGCGGTACAGCCATGTGTAAAATGCGCTGGCACCTTGAAACGACTCCAACTTAAGGAATGCCTGAACGAAAGCCTCTTGGACTACGTCCTTGGCGTCCTCGGCATTGCCGACCACGTGGACTACGGTGTTGTACAGCCGATCCTGGTACTTTTGCACCAGTTGCCCGAAGGCTGCCGTCTGTCCAGCTAATGCCTGACCAATCAGTTGGGCGTCGTCGTTCACGGTTGTCTCACAATAAGAGACGCGGGAAGGAACCAAGAAGTTCCCGCAACTTCCATCATCTCCGGATAAGCGGCCGATGTCAAACCCCCTCTTCTTGTGGTTTGATGCGATTTTGGCATGCGGCATATTTCGGTGTATTGAGCGATTGAGTTTCCATGCACCACTCGTCCCATAATGAATAATCCGGGCAAGGATAGAAAGATCCCAAATTTCATTGACATCTTTTTCACCAGGAATTAGAATGGAGATGTATAGTTTTCAGGGAGGGTGTTCTTAGGGAGGACAAATCATGGCCCGCGAAAGTCAAGGTGTTTTGCAAGTCCTGGTGATTATTTTCGTCATGCTCACCGTTGTGTTAGGCGTGACCACCTACCTCTACAACAAACGGGCCGACGAGGCGACCAAGGCCGTTGCGGCTGCTGTCGCCAACGAAAAACAGGCCCAAGAGAAGACTGCTGAAAAGCAGAAAGAATGCGACCTTCTGAAGACGTTGATCGGTTTTCCCGAACGAAGCCCCGAGGAAATCAAGAAGCAGTTTGACGAAGACATGCTGACTTACGGCAACGAGAAGAAGTTGGAGGCTGAAACCGACAAGCCCGCTGCCGCCAAGCCGCTCTTCGACGCCAGTACCCTTTTCTATAGCCGCTTGCTCGCGGGCATGAACAAGGTCATTCAGGACCGTTCCGACGAACTTATTCGTTCGAGAGCCTTGGTGGCCGATTTGCAAACGCGATTCAAGAATCGCGAGGCGATCAAGGATGAGGCCATCGCCGCACTCAGCAGTGGCTACGGCAAACTCGACACTCAGATCAAGGGGATCGCCGAGACTTACAGCGCTTCTACACAGACTACCGCGGCAGAAAGCGCACGAAATGTAAAGCAAGTAGCCGGTATCAAACAAGAATCTGCCGTGGCGATAGCCAAGGCTGCCGATGTTGAAAAGGCCGCGAAAGAAGCGGTTCAAAAAAATGATACCGTAGTGAAGGCGTTAATAGAGCAGCGCAACAAGGTCGAACGGGAGGAGATCGACGTCCCCTCCTCGGGTGAAATCGTTTGGGTCAGCCTGCCTAATAAGATGGTCTGGATCAACCGCGGTCGGGCGGATGCCTTGCAGCGGCAGACGAAATTCAGCGTCTACTCGGCCGAATCGAACAATGCAGCCAAAGCCGTCAAAAAAGGCTCGGTCGAGGTCACTCGCATCGAAGGCGATCACTCGGCCCAGTGCCGCATCCTCGATGACAAGCTCGCCGACCCCATCATGGCTGGCGACAAGGTCTTCACCCCGCTCTGGTCGCCGGGCCAGCAGAACCACTTCGCCCTGACCGGAATCATGAATCTTGACGGCGACGGTCGCAATCAACTCAGAATCGTTCGTGGACTGATCAACGAGAACGGCGGTGCAGTCGATTGCGAGCTGGACGAACAGGGCCACAAACGAGGCCAGATCACGGCCAACACCCGCTTCATCGTGATTGGCGATCCTCCCGACAAAAGCACACCCGAGGTCATCAAGAGCCATGGCGAAATCCTTCGCGACGCAGAGCACTACCAGGTCCGTAAGATGACGCTTAGCGATTTCAAGCAACAGATGGGTTATCAGAAGTCAAGCTCGGTGGAGCATTTTGGAAACGGCGGATCGACGTCCAGCGGCGTTGGTAGGGCCAGCAGCGCACCCAAAGCCGGCAGCGCGCCAAAAGCTGCTCCCAAGAGCGAAGACAGCGGGAGTTAGAATAAACGGTGAGAAGGGCCTGAAGAGTGCGAAAGGCAATGCCAGCACTGTCCTTGCCTTCCAAAACCTTCTTACCGTTCTCACCTGCTCTCCACCGTCCATGGCGGAATGTCGAGCGTCGGGCTAGGCAGGCTGGGAAACAAGGGTGGGGGCGAGGCAACCGGCCGCGCGGGTAGGGCAGTCGGCCGCGCGGGTAGGGCAGTCGGCCGCGCGGGTAGGGCAGTCGGCTGTGCGGGTTGCGAAACCTGCTCAATGGCTAGGCTCCGCGTGGTCTCGCCAAAGATCTTTGTCCGTAAAGCTCTCAGGCGGGGATAATCCTGGGTAAATCGCGGCCCAAGGTTCTTTTCTTCCCATCGCTGGGCTTCCAGGAAGAGCCGACCTGGATCGTGTAGGGCTTGGTCTCGTGCAACCCGGCGCAGAAGCCAACGATCAGACCAGCTCAGGTGATGCGCCTTGCAAAGAGCCCAGAAGAGCCGCCACGGACTATTGTAACCGTGTCGTTTCCGCCCCATGCTTACGAGCCGCGAAATGGCCCACATGCCTGCCACGAGCGTGGCTACAATCAGCAGGCTCAGCAGCACGTCATCGTGACCTGTCGTGCCACGGCTGCGAAAGCCTTCTCGGAAGCTGTCGCTGCGGCTGCGTTGGGCAAGCAGGATATAAGAGATTATGTCCATGAGCTTCCGTACCGCTTGGAACTTCTTATTGTGTTGGGCAGGCTTGGATCGCCTCTTGTAGACTGCGTTGGGCCGAGAGGCGAACGACTTCACTCTTGTCGTTGAGGGCCTCGGTCAAAGCCGCCACGCTGGCCGGACTTACGGACTTACCCAGCACGATCGCCGCTTCCATGCGGACCACGTGATCCTCGTCCTGAAGCATCTCGATGATTGTGCTTTGGACGCTCTCCACGGCCTCGATCGTGCGGGCGATCGTCAGGCCGCGGAGGCGGCGAGTCCGGATCGGCGATTTCAGCTCATCGTTCAGGAGCGATACGCACTGAATGTCGATCTTTTTGATCAGCAGTCCCGTGCTGCGGCGGACCTCTTCGTCCAACATGTCGAAGGCCGTCACGTATCGACTAAAGCTGAACTCCGCCAGGCTCTCCCGGGCTGCCTTGCGAACCACCGCGTAGGGACTCTCGATCAATTCCAGCAGGGTGGGCAGCACGCAGGGAATCCCGCGTCCACGAAGCTGTAGAATGATGTTGGCCTGCACCTGGGGATCGGGATCGGCTACGGCGCTCATCGCTAGAGCGTTCGCGTCAGTACCCTGGAATTCGCCCAAAGCACGAGCCGCTTCACGCCGGCCACCCGGCTTGCCGTGCAGCAGGATCGTCTCGATCAGCCCCAGGGCCTGCTGCCGCGGAACGCCCGATGCCATCACAAAACGCACGGCCGAATGCTGGCCCGCGTCGTCGATCTGGTCCATGATCCGGCGGCAATCGCTCAGCCAGGAGATTGAGGTTAGCTTCTTCAAGTTTGAAGTCATGGCGGCCGTCGGCTCGTGGCCGATCTTGCGCATCAGGTAGTGGATGAATCGCGAATCATTCCGTCCGGCGATCACCATCAAGGCGGCCAAGGGCGCGTGCGGATCGTCGAGAAATTTCAAAAGCAGCCGCAGGATTCCCCGTTGGGGACTCTTCGACAGCACGTCGGACACTGCAATCAGCGCCACGTGGTGTGGATTTCCGAGGATCGTCCGCAACGTGGCATTGTCGCGACCGGCCAGCAGCAGGAAACTCTCGATCACTTCGCGGCGCTTGTGCTGGCTGTAGCGATAAACCGACGACTCCAGACTGCCGAGCACATAACGGCGAATCATCTGCGGGTCGCGACGATCGCTCGGGTCGCGGCCGCCGACAATCTCTTCGCACAGGGCCTGGACCAGTTCCAGCGTGGTCTGTGCCGCCAAGTCACAATTGGGTTGGGCCGAACTGTCCAGGGCATTAAGAAGGGTCGGAATCAGGTCATAGTCGCGAAACATCACGGCCGTCTTGCAGCCGTTTTCGCAAAGCCCAGCGTCGATACCCAGGACGGCGTCGCGAAGTGCTCCCGTCAACCGACCGCGATGCTGACGAATGATCGTTTTCCACTCCGGCTTCATCCGCGACATGCGATCGAGGATCTCGCGTCCTCCGGCTGCCGTCCGTCGTTTCAACAGGGCGATGAGCGCACCCTCCTGGACCGCCGGATTCGCACAATCCAGCGCAGGAATCAGCACTTGCACCGCAGCCTCATTATTGGTGCTGGTCAGCAAGTCAAAAGTAATGGAAAGACCGCTTGCCAAATCGAAAATCCTGCCCCTGGGAATTTTGGTTTCAGGCCCGTCGACAGCATCCCTTATTCTCCATCGTCGCCGCAGCGTGAAAACTTCACAGCTCTTCCGGTTCTGGGTGCAAATTGCGAATATTGGCAGGGTGGGCAGCACCTCAATCGCAGTGATGCGTCGCGCGAACCGGGCTAGGCTTATTATGGCGATTCAAGGACGACAAACATGCAGCCAACGGGTTGCGATACCGACGACTCACGCCAAATCATTTCTGACCGCCCACAATGCCGCCTGCGTGCGATCGGTGAGCCCGATCTTCCGAAAAATGTGCTGCACGTGTTCTTTGACGGTCTCGTAGCTGATCTTCATCTCATCGGCGACCTGCTTGTTGGTCAGCCCTCGAGCTATATGCCGCAACACTTCACCCTCACGTTGACTCAAGGAGGCTTCGAGACAGCCTGCAATCCGCGGCGTTCTGAGGGCACCGCTCACGCTGCGAAGCTTTTCGTGGTTCCAGGCGCTGGCGCCAGTCGCAGCGGTGCGGATGGTGCTCAGAAGTTCGTCTCGGGTGCAAGTTTTCAACAAGAAGCCGCTGGCGCCCAGGGCAATCGCGCGGGCGATACTGGCAGGATTGTCGAAGGCGGAGAAGAGCAGCACCGGCAGATTTGGCTTATCGAGCTTGATGCGGCCCAGGACGGACAGTCCATCGCCATCGGGCATGCGGACATCCAGCAGCAGAAGATCAACGATCTTTTCCATGGCGAGCTTGATGGCAGATTGGCCGGTCGTGGCTTCCGCCACGACTTTAATTTCCGTACCTGCGAAGAGCGCTTTAAGGCCATCGCGTACCATGTCATGGTCGTCGGCAACAAGGATCTGGATTTTGCGTTCAGTGGGCATGAAAAGGGCCTAGTAGGGGAAAAGTGTCAGAGAGAACCGGAATGGGGGAACCAACCTCTATTATGTGCAGCCTGAGCAGACATTTGCAAGTATTCCTAGGCTCGTATTTCCGCTTCAAGGCGGAAATCGCGGCTAGAAACCGCCCAAAGACGGAACTACGAGCGAGAAGTTCCTGCCAAATTCTAGTTCACCGCACGCTGTCACTTGTCCGAAAGCGCGTCGTTGAGCGACGAACCGACGGCCGGGATTGAACGACTCCCGCATTCCATCGCCACCCGCTCCTCGACCAATCGGCCCGGTTTGAAGGTGACCGTGAATCGCTCACCGACCAGAACCTTCTCACCGGTACGCGGATTCCGGGCCTGTCTGGGCTTCCGCTTCTTGACCTCGAAGACGCCGAAGTTACGGAGTTCAACGCGGCCCTCTTCCGAGAGGACGTTGATGATCGCGTCGAGCGTTTTCTGAACGATTGGCCGTGTTTCTAACTCGGTACGGCCCAGTTCGTCGGCGATGCGGCGAACTATATTCTTTTTGGTCATGGTGCTGTTCTCGCAATGATACCTTGGCAAGCGCAAGGGGCGGGGCCATCTTTTCCTGCAACGCATCGCTAGGAAAGCGGACCAGCCCCCGACACTTGCCATTGACCTTTTCCGCGACAGAAACTACTTCGCCATGTCCTTGAGCAGCTTTAGGGCCCGCACTTTAACCTTGCTACAGGCGGGCTTGGCGGGACGATCCATCAACTCGCCGGGCTTGAATGGGTTCGGCACACCCTTCTCGGCCTTTCGGGCCGGAACCTTCTTCTTCTCGATCTTCACAAGGCCGGGAATCGTGATCGCTCCAGCGCCCTTGTTGCCGAGGCTCTTCTCGATCTCGGCAGACAGGGCCTCCAGCACGGCGGCCACCTGGGTCTTGGGTAACTCGGTGGCGGCGGCGATGTTGGCGAGCAGTTCGGTCTTGGTCAGGGGTTTCTTGGGGGCGGCTTCTTTGGCCATGGTTCTTTTCCTGCTTGTGAGGTGGTGGGTAAAATACGTTGACTATCCGCAAGGGATTCGGAAGATTAGAGCCATTTTGACGAGAAATGCAAGCCCACAACCCCATGTTTATCGTTTTTTTATTACGATCTGGTTAAGTACCTCGTCGACTGCGGCCTCTAGGCGAACCACCCGCTCGGCTAATTCGCGCTCGTGCTCTGTTTCCACTACGCCCCGAAGGATTGCCGTATGACCCTCCATCTGGACCTGGACAGGAACCTGCCAATGCAGTGCCGGAAGTGCCCTCAGGTGTTCGGTTATCGCCAAGCTAGCCTGCTGTGGGGGGGGTACCGATGGTTCAAAACCCAAAGTCAGGGTGGTGCGGACCGGTGGAGTTGTCGAGGTGTTATTGCCGCCAGCGCCAAAACCGAAGCCTCCCAGCCCGAGCCGCCGTCCGCCGAAACCACCCATTCCAAATCCACCACCGCCAAATCCACCCATGCCGAAATTTCCTTGGCCCGACCGCGCGGCACCGGAGGAATTTACCTGGGCCGCGCCGACAAAGTTCCGTTGGGCCACTTGACCCGTATTGGCACCGACAAAGCTGCCGGATGGCCGCGACTGGCCCCCCACTCCGCTCGGATTGGCCAGACCGGCGGCACCCTGGCTGCTGCCGCTTTGGCCCATTTTACCCTGGGAGCTGCCCCCCTGGCTCGATCCCCCGAAGTTACTCGCACCAGGACTTAGCCCGCTGCCCAGCGTGCGGTTGCCAAACAGGCCCGATGAACTCGTCGATTGGGCCGTGACCCTCATCTGACCACCCAAAAGTATGGAAAGCAACAATGCGGATGCAATTAGTACCTGTCCAACATTGACTCCGTGTTTTTGCGGTGCGGTCGTCCCGGCTGCATGTGCAGGCGAGACGCCCGCACCACAAGTTGTTTTTGGACGGGCAATTAGTTTCCATCGCATGGTTGGGTCTCCCATCACTTATATCGTACCACATACCTCAGTCAGTTGTCTCGATCGGGAGCAGAACGAGTGGATTTACCGCCTTCGGCGGGTTGTTTTGGCCGCTCGTCCTGGATTTCCACGCCACTGTGCAGGTTATCGCCATTGCGAAGACGGCGGCGGCGACCGTCAAATTCGACGATAACCTCGCCTTCCGGTTGGATCGTTTCGATCTTGCCGGACGTTCTTCCGACCGTAAAGCTCTCGCCGCTTGCTAAAATCAGCAGCTTGTCTCCCGTGCGATCCTTAATCCAGACTTTCACGGTGCCGTCAACTTCGGTAAATCCGGTCACGAAGGCATAATCGCCCGGATCGATGGTTTGCTCGCGCCGCGCAGTTGGAGCCTGTGGCGTCGGGCGGGTATAGACCTCGAATAAGTTGCGATCTACGATCGGCGCGCGATAGTCGGATCGCTTTGCCAGCCGAAGCCCCTGGCCGGCTTCCTTGGGAAACTTCTCCGGAAGCTTGTCCTTGGACTCGGCCAGCGGCAGTGAAAGGGCTTCGATCGTCAAGCTCACCTCCAACTCGTGGGAGCCTAGCACCGGTTTAATGTCCATCGAACGGATCTGATGCAGATAGCCCACGGAGTAAAACTCATAGAGAAAATCGACGAGGTCGCCCAGGTTTGCCCGGCCGCGGAGTTTGAACGAGATCCGAGTGAAATGGTCGCGGCGGGTGCCGGCGTCGTTAGAGGCCAGCGTGGTTCCGCGAAGGTTGCTGCGCGCGGCTAGACTGCGGATCCAGTTCTGATAGAGCGAGCGAGCGAGCACCGGATCGGGAGGCAAGGCACGCCGCTGCCACTGGGCAAGGCGTTTAGCGTCCTGGTTTGCTGCCTGAAGTAGCTTTTGCTTATTCTCGATTTCGACGGCCAATTTGGTCTGGTCGGCGATCAACTGGTCGAAAGAGCGGTTGTCACCGGCGAAGAAAAGAAACCACAGCCCTGCCAGACCGACAAGCCCCATCGCCAGACCGGCCAGGATTTTCTCGCGCTGTTGGAGCTTCATGGCTTTGCGCTCTTTTCCGGCAGGACCGAGGCCTCGAAGGAGCAGGTGTAGGGCGGAATGGAGCGATCTTCGCGGCTGCTCTTTGCGCTTATTTTGCCACCGTGAGCAGCTACGATTTCCTCCAAACGCGCGATGTCGTCAGGCCGGCCGACCCGGCCTTTGAGTTCGATTTGTCCACCGCGCAGGCTGCTGTTGATCGTCAACTCTTCCAGGACCGCATCCTGTTTCGGCGGGAAACTTTGGTTGAGCGCGTAGATGCGATCGAGCCAGATCACCTCTTCATCGGCCCACTTGGCAATCTCGGCCGTGCTGGCACGGACTTTCTTGGCTCGGTCGATCGAATTGTCCAGGTCTTTCGAGGTTTGCGTCAATTCATCGACGTCGTTGGCCAACCAGTAATGATCGACGCGGGTGTAGATCAGCCAGGCCAGCAGGAGCGTAGCGGCGGCGGCTGCGGCGATCAGCCATTTTTTGCGGGGATCGGGGGCTGCAACACGGCGACGGGGATGGAGGAAATCCACCGCATGCTTCGAGGGCTTCAGCTCGGCCAGCAACATGCCTACCAGCGGCGCGAAGCGGCCCGGATGTTCCGGCGGCGATTCGACCAGCGCGCGGCCGAGCTTCACGCCGCCCAACGGATCGAAAAGTTCGACATGAATCTCCAGTTCCGCCTCGATCGCGCGTGCCAGGTCAAGATAAGGTTGGTGTTCGCCACAGAGCACGATCGACTCGATCGTGCGGCCGCCCAATTGGTTGGAGGCCGCGGCCATCGTGAGGCGGATTTCGGCCAGCAGGGCCTGCAAGGGAGGCGGGTCGCTGCTGATCCGGGTGGTGCGCAAAAAGACCGCCGTGCCATCAATGACGGCCGTAAGATCGGCCTCGACGCTTAAGGGATTCACCAGCAGCGCCACTTGCCCACGCGGAATCGACTTCTCGCCATCGAGCAGCAAAGCCGCTTCACAGGGGCGAAGCAACAACCGCAGCATCTTCAGACCGGCGCGTGCGCAGACCGCTTCGATCTGCGCGAGGACCGCCGGCGCGATGGCGGTGGCCAACACGGTGCGGGGACCATCGGTGGAGCCGTCGATGGGAATGAAGTCCAGTAGCCACTTGTCGTCCAGTTCGTTGAACTCGCGCGTGGCCTGGAAGCGAACCAATTCCGGCAGATCCTCATCCGGAGCCGGCGGTAACTGTAGTTGCCGCAGTTCGATGCTGTTGCGTCCGACCGCCACCACGGCTTCCGCGCGGCCGAGTCCGCGGGCATCCAGTTCGGCCGCAATCCGCCGCCCGATTAGTTCGGCGGTGTCGGCTGCCGAGACATCGATTTCATAGGGAATGGAAAATGCCTGCTCGATCACGACCTGGCGACCCCGCCCGGAGGCAACCATTATGCGTATTTCGCGAGAATCCCATTCCAGGGCAAAGAGTTGAGACATAGTAGGAGGTTAATGTTCACCCGTTATGCTGCCGCCTTCGCCGGGGAAGCCCCCGGTCATGCGGCTCATATCTTTCCAGAGTAATATGCGTGTCGGCCGTTGGGTAGCATCAAGTATGACCTGTAGCCGGGCAACGGGGTTTCCCTTGTCGAAATGTCCGATTATTTGGGCGCGGTAGACGCTTCCCCCGGCCGTGATGTAAGGAAGCATCGGCTTGATCGCGGCCAGCGGCATAATCCCCTCGATGAGTGGCCATGCCGGGCAGGTCTGGTCGGCCTTGGCCGAGGGCGAGGCCTGGTCGGGTACGCGATTGGCAATGATCTGGTCCGCCAAATCCGAGGTCATGCCGGGAATGCACAGCAATATGGTCCGCGGGGCTTGGTTGATGTTGATCCGTCCCGCGGTCGATTTGCCGGATTCGGTCATGCAGTTGTCGTACAGCTTGGGGAGGTAAGTGCTCATCGCCGCGGTGTCGGATGTAAAGGGATTTTTGAGAGTTATTGGCCTGCTACCGCTGCCCTGCGGCGATGTAGGCGCGAGCTGCACCCTGGTTCCGACCAGGTCGAGCATGCTGGCGAGGTTTTTGCTAGCTTTGCCCAACTTGGACATGTCGAGGTGGCCGCTACCATCGGCCTGACCGGAATTATTGAGCCGGTAAGCGACGATGAACTCGGCCGATGGCTGATCGAGCACGGGGGTCAGGTCGTCGTAAAGCTTCTTCAAGTCCGACTGGTTCAGGTTGATCTTCGGCGCGCCGTCGGCATTGAGGTTTGACTCCGCGCTCCACAACGTCAGGTACGCAGCCCAACCGTGGTCCATCGAACCATCGGAATTATCGACGCCGGCGATGGTCCCGCTGGCGGAATTGCTGCTGCCATAGCCCATCTTCGCTGCATCGAGGCCAAAGAGCAACTCCGGGGTTACCCCACGCACCAACAAAAGCTCTTCGATGGAAGCGGGCGGGGCATTGCGCGGTGCATAGCCGGGTTGAAGGCTGCCGTAGTACTCGCTCTCGGCACCCTGCTCGCGGGGCGTGTCGTCAGCGTCGATCCAGTCGAGAATGGCATCGGCAATGGCGTCGGTCATGCCCGGCAAACCCATCAGGATCGTCTTGGCCTTGCTGGTGGCTCCGCTGCTGCCGCTTCCACTACTTGAACTTCCACTCGATCCGCTCGATTTATCGTAATTCAGAATCGTGGCCAGATTGATCCGTGCCGATTCGTCTTGCAGTCCGTAACGAGTACCGGGGACGGCGCTGTTCTCATACCGAGGCGCGATGAGGGTGAAGCGGCCGCGGTCGCGAGGCGAATTATCGTCGGCCGCAAGCTGGCTGGAAAAACGCTGTGCATTGTCATAGAGGCCGCCAGCCGTCTTTTGGTCGGCGGCGGTCCGATCGAGGAACTGCCTGGCCAACTCAGCGCCCGACTCGGCGAAGGCCCTGGCTTGCGACTGGCGGCTAGAGGTCTTGGCCGCGCGATGCTCGTTGAGCATCAGTTCGGCAAAACCAAGACTGCCCAAGGCCAGCATCGTGACCACGATCAGGACCAAGAGCAACACCACACCACGACGCGGCCTAAGGTAGCAGGCACAGTCCTCTGTGCCGTCCGCCAGAAGCCATCGGCTTCGGCACGATGTATATCGAATGACTTCTGCATCGTGCGTCGCAGGGCAGACGGCACACGGAGTGTGCCTGCTACTTTGAAGGTATTTCATGGGCCGCCCTTTCCTGCTCCAGGCGGAATTGCCGCTGGCGGGCCGCCGCTGGAAGGTGGACCTTGCGGTGGGCCGCCCTGGCTGGCTCCTCCGCGACCGCCTCCACCACCAAATCGGCCCTGGCCCGGTGTGCCGCTGCCGCCTTGCTGACCGCCTGGGCCACGCCCACCACCGCCCTTTCCGTTGCCCTTTCCGGCTCCGCCGCCGCGTTGGCCGCCTGGACCTTGCTGACCGCTACCGGATCCCTGGGCCTGTCCGTTTTGCCCGCCTCGACCTCGACCATTTGTGGGAGTGGTTGGTGTTGCTTGAGGAGGAGGGGTGGATTCTGCTTGGGTGGACACTGCCGCCTGCTGGCTGGTCCGGCTTCCCGCATCCACACTCGCATTAGGCAGACTGACAAGCAACGAGTAAACGACCGCCGGACGCTTCTCGTTGTCGAGAACATTAAGCAACGATTTCGGCGCTTCGCGGCGGAGGGAAATCGAAATCTTCACGGCGGCTGGCAACATGCCCTGCTGCGTTGAATCCCATTGGTTGTCGCTCGTCGTGCCGTTGGTCGTGGTATCGGCGTTCGATGTGCCGCCGCTTGTCGTGCCATCGCTCGCCGTGCCGCCTGTGCCGCCGTAGTAAGTGAGCTGAAGATCGACGACCTCCGGGGCGAGTAGTTCTGTTGTCGGATCGGATTCGTCGACTTGACCATTTTGCGAGCCGTAGACAAACTCGGCCCGGTCCTGCTCGTGGCGATAGAGGCCGGTGCCCGATGTTGACGGTGGACCTTGTTGCGACATATCGAGGGTAGTCGGTGCCCCGAGGCTGTAGGATACGACGCGAATATCGCTGAGCCGGGCGGGCTGACTAGGATCGTTGGCAGCCGTCTGTAGCGACACGAGGGTTGCCCGCGGCCGCCGCGCTGTCTCGATCTGCATCGCCTGGGCCGCGCCATAAATCCCGCCAGAAAGCGGCGTCGTGCTGCTCGAATCCGACGTTCCGGATGGAGCAGCCAGGGGCGAGGCGCCCACGGCGTCGGCCAGGTCCGAAGCACTGGAGGAAGACGAAGACGCCGGCTGGAAAGGGACCGCATTGCGGAGATCGTCGGCAATCCGTTGCAGCAAAACCCGCGCGAGTTGGGCCTCCTCGACCTGGTCGCGACTCTTGGCGGCCACCGCCAGTTGCACGTGAATGCCCATGCCCACCAGCCCCAGGACGACCACTGCCAAGCCCAGGGCCAGGACTACTTCCAGGAGCGTAAAGCCGCTAGCCGCGGAGCGAGAATAAATTGCGGGACGTCTGCGATAGACGGGCCTGTTGCCAAGGGAGCGCGTTTTATTCTTGCTTCTCACGCAAAGGCGCAAAGGCGCAAAGGCACAAAGGGGAATTACGCGAAGTCTTGGTTCGATCGATTCTGGATCAAAGAAACACTTCTTTAGAGTTACTGTTTCTTGCGCCTTTGCGCCTTTGCGCCTTTGCGTGAGGTAATCCTACTCTCCGTGTGCTCTCAGTATCGCCGTGGTGTAATCCTATTTACTTGTTAGTTTCCATGGCGGGTTGCCACCCAGTTGCATGAAAATGAGACGTTGCGGGCGCAGCAAGCAGCGCCCCTACGCGCAGCGCTTTACGGAATCACTAACGCTCTACGCAATCTCTGTGTCTCATCGGCTCTGTGGTTCAATCTGTTTTCTAGTTAGGCGAATGGCAATCGGTGCGAGATCGCTCCCTACGGTCGAGACGACATTTACGCGGCTAGGGTTGTCTTACCGTGAGCGAAATGGATACCTAGTTTTCGATTTGCTTAAGCCGTTTACGCCTTGCGCCGTCTCAAGCCGAACAGCAGCACCGGAGCGCCGCCCGTGAGCAAGAATGCAAGCGCCGACGGCTCCGGCACGGGGTTGTCTCTAGCTACGCGCGCGCTCAGTTGGTTGATGCCAATCGAGCCGGTCCGCTGTACGATAAATACACGAAAGGCCAATTTCGAAATACGGCCAAGCGGATCGCTAAGGCCCCAGAACGCGGCTCCGCCGTTAACCAAGCCGTAATTGTACCCATTCAGCATGTAGCCGCCTATCATCGTGCCACTCGAATCGAATGCACGGACATCTCCAGTAGAAGGCCCCAGCATAAACGATTCCACACAAGCCCCTGCAGCGATAACCGGCGTATCGAACCGAACGTCGATCTCCGGATTCGTGGTGGTCCCGTCATAAAACACCGAATCGCCAACCGCGAAGCCGGTTCCATTATTGGCGCCCATAGTCAGAACGCCAACTGCAACCACATCGGGTATGTATACCGACCCCGTTAGCCCGTGGTCCGACGTGAAAGTACCGCTGTAATATGGCTCGGTTAAGTTCGACCAGTCCACCGTATCGGTGGCATGGATGTCCGCTCGATCGGATACAATGCCTAACTGAGCCTGCGCGCCAATCCCGATAACCGCTAGAAATGATAGTGTTGCGCAAAACGTAGACAAACGCGAAAATAGCGCCAAGGTGATAGTCCTCCGTCATCGTTTCAAAGTTGTATATATAGACATCGGTGTTGCATCATACACACTATTGCACATTTAGTGCCAAATGCACGCTAGCTTTAACAAATTTGCTCCTCCGATCGTAAACCGGTGTATGGTTTGCTAATCTGCGTCGTATCTAACCTGATGGCGCCGGTGATATGAGATAGCGCATATTAAGCGCCAACTTGCAGTATTGCTACATTTTCAACGAAGGTATTCCTGCATATCGAGCCGAACAGTAAGCGCGGTCCACACAACGTCGAAGGCATAAACGCTCGCAGCATGGAAAGGCTGAACACGCCAATGAATAACCACCAACGTTTCATTCATTTATATGCCGGTTTGTGCATCTTATTCGCGGCGGTTATGCCTGCCCACGGCCAAGCCAGCGCGCTGAACCTGCTCGCCAACCCGGGCTTCGAGGAGATTGCGCCCGATGGCGTGAAGCCCGCAGGCGGTTGGTACATGAACTACGGAGACGCCAATTCGCGCATGTCGATACAGAGCGGAGACGCGCACGCGGGGGATAAGTGCCTGAAACTCGAGGCACCCTCACTTCCCGCCAATAACGCCTCAGTGAGTGCGGAGCAACCCGTGCCGGTGAAAGCGGGGCACAGCTATACGCTACGCGCGTGGGTGCGCGGCAAAGCTGGGGCGGAGGGGTTGCTGGCGATCGTGTGGAACGATAAAAACCACGGCTGGCTTTCACATGCCGGAACGACCTTCAGTTATACGGACGGATGGACGCTTCAGCGCGTGACGGGCACCGCGCCAAAGGACGCCGTCTTCGGGGTAGCGCGCATTGACTTGCGCGCCGTGGGCGCCGCGTGGCTGGACGACGTGTCGCTCGGCGAGCGAAGGGTGGCGAAGCTGGAACCGCGCGAGCGCAG
>Ga0118677_10004103_pt1 | contig 26884 bp, 31 predicted proteins | sample AliMusrvi5mmetaG_FD_86154 | JGI IMG/M metagenome (GOLD analysis project Ga0118677, IMG submission 86154) | reverse complement strand
CTATCCGCACAGTACACAATCCTCGTTTTCTCAGGATGAAGCTCTAAACCACATGCTTCGAATCGCGCCTTGATCTTGTTCACCACCAGTTTTGCCTGCGCTTCGCTTTTGCAGTGCAGAAAACACCATCATCGGCATACCGACAGAACGGCACGCCTGGCAGGTTTTCACTCACCCACCGGTCAAACGCGTAGTGCAAGAACAGGTTCGCCAGTAGCGGACTGACCACTCCGCCTTGCGGAGTGCCTTCATTCCTCTCCACCAGCGTTCCAACCGGGGTTTCCAGCGGCACTATCAACCAGCGCCTCACATACAGGAGCACCCACGGAATCTGGCAATGTTTCTCAAGCGCACGGCTCAGCAACCCATGATCAATCGTGTCGAAACATTTTCTGATATCGAGTTCCACGACCCAGTCGTACTTCCAGCACCGTTCTTTCACCACCGCAAGGGCATCGTGAGCACTTCTGCCCGGACGAAACCCGTAGGAATCCTGATGAAATACCGGTTCCAGTAGCGGTTCGAGGGCCATACTGACCACCGTCTGGGCTATCCGGTCTGCTACCGTCGGGATTCCCAGCATCCTTTTCCCGCCCGTTTTCTTGGGGATTTCTACCCCCTTGACCGGTGGTGGAAAATAGCTGCCGGAACTCATCCGGTTCCATAGCTTGTACAGATTGCTTTTCAGGTCTTTCTCGAACTCCTGAATCGTTTCCCTGTCGATACCAGCGGCACCTTTGTTTGCTTTTACCTGCTGATACGCTTTCCAGACAAGGTGTCTGGATATCTCATACGGCTTTGTCATACCACAAATACTCCTCCTGCTTTCACAGTTGATACCACTGCATGACTGAATGATGCAGCCCCTTTGCTCCAGCCCCATTACAGGGCCATCATTGCTCCTATGTACTGCTCCGCCCCTTGCTGGCGCTTTGGTACTTTCGGCCTCGGGTGTTACGCTTGTACCTTTTCCCTTAACATCGCCAGCGAAGGTTCTCGTAGTTCAATACAAGCGCCCAAGCCAGGATCACGCCGCCTTTATGCCGGACACCATCTGGACAGTAAGCAGGTTGCCTCCAGATTCATCCCGGACCCTATAAACTGCCCGGTTTTGATGTCGTCTTAGCACTATCGACACGTTTATGGCGGTTCACCGGTGTTCGTCTTCCTTGGCTCACACCTGACATCTTGAAGATGCCTTTTCCGTATCGCTCACGACCATAGCTTTTGACCACAGCCGCATACGGTGGTTTGCACCCTGCTCCTGCAAGCCGAGTGCGAGGGGCCAGACCCTCAGCACTTGTACTGCTTATCTACGACACACTAAATAGAGGTGCCCTTAACCCCTGGAAGCAGGATCAAACAGGTTTTTCAACAGGCTGCATTTCGGCAAGCAATGTTTCAGGAGCAATATCCTGCTGGTGTGGCCAGGTAACCGAACCACAGGTTATGCTTACCTGATTAAAATAATTGATGTCCCGCAGCTCCCTGAAAACACCAAAATCAAGATACGGCTTCACGTCAAATATGCCCTTTCGCCCTGCCACAGTTTCAACGTAGATTTTATAGTCGGGCAGCGGCTTTACTTTTTTAATATCCCAATACATGGCATTTTATAATGGGTTAATTTTTCTTTTTGCTTATCCTAAACTACCGAAAATTTATCATAAAGTAATAGTAGAGAGCGCAGCAATCAGGGCAAGGTATTGCTCAATCCCCAAGAACCCGATCCAGAACTGCAACAATTCTCCCGGCAGCGACGCCATCCCATTTTTCGGGGATTTTTGAGCGGCTTGTGATGTGTTGATGTGATCCGGGATGGAGAATGTCGTGAATGCGGCTTTTGATATCATCCTCATCGAGGCCAACAAGCACGTTGGTGCCAATTTCGATGGTTGCGGGGCGCGAGGAGCTCTCCATAATGGTGAGGCAGGGCACATTCATGACGGTGGCTTCCGACTGCATTTCCTCAATGTCGGTAAGCAGCAGCATGGAATCCCGGAGCAGCTTCAGGAGTGTTGTGTGTGTTGGAGGTTCGATTATCGTTACTCCCTCTATTGCACTGAACGAATCGCCCATACCGTGCTGCTGCATCAGCGATTCAAGTCCGGCAGCAAGCGGCATGAGTACTGTTATCCTGCTGGAAATCTCTGTCAGAAGACGCAGCATCATTTCCAGTGGCTCTTTTTCGGCGAATCGGCCAGCAGGGTTAAGGTGCAAAAGCGCATACTTTTTCGGTTTGATGTCCGGAATCAATGGCACTTCACGGTCGTTTGCCTGTTCCATCAGGCCAACAAGGCTGTCGACAATGAGGTTGCCTGAAAAAAAGACCTTTTCATCGGCGACACCTTCGTTGATCAAGTTGTATTCACCGCTGTGTTCGCTGACAAAGTGGAAGTCGGCCATGGCATCAATGACGACGCGGTTGACCTCATCAGCATCTGAACGCTCATAGCTCCGCAGCCCGGCATCGACGGCGGCAACGGGCAACCCAAGTTTTGCTGCGGTAATGGCAGCACCTAACGCGGCATTGTCGCTGCCGCAGACCAGAACAAGGTCGGGTTGTTCGCTCAGCATGATTTTTTCTGCACCGATCATGACTGACGCAAGCTGTTCAACCGAAGTGCCTTTCGGAAGCATGATTGTATGACTCGCTTCGCCAATACCGAAGCAGACGGCGAGATCAGCGCTGATTGGTTCAACACCCTCCGGCGCTGCAAGCATCACTATCGTTTTGTAATTTCCGTTTTTTTTCAGTGCATCATAAAGGGGAGCAAGCAAAAGGGTAGCAGACTTGCCGCCAGCGGTCAACAGTAATTTTTTCACAGTAAAAACAAAGCTTTGTTACATTAGGGGAAAGCCATCTCCGGGATGCAGCCAATCATTATCTTTTATCCATGCAAAGATTTTTTTCATTGATGTTTTTGACCGCCTGCACGGCGATGCTTCAGGCGATCGTGCTCCCGGTTGTGAACCATAATACACTACGGGCAGAAAAAAAGAAAATTATTCTCCAGCATGCCGATACCATCGAAGGAGGCCAGACAAAAACGGGGAACTACCGTATGGTTATCGGCAATGTGGTGTTCCTGGACGGAACAATAACATTGCGATGCGACCGTGCCACCGATTATGAGCAGGAGAACAAAATCGTACTGGACGGCAATGTTTTTATGACCGACAATTCGGTTGAAATTTACGGTGAACATGGGGTCTACTACCCTGACAGAGAGATCGGAGAATTAAGCGGGAACGTCCGTGGCCGGATGGTGGATAACTCACTTGTCGGAAAGTCGCGGAGGGCTGTGGTCAATAAGGCAACCAGCCAAATCTGGCTCTACGATGACGTCCTGGTCTGGCACAATGAACAGCAGATCAGCGGTGATACTCTTCTGCTGCATCTCAAAGAGTCTGACGGGGTCGGAAAACGCAAACACATTGATGAAATACAGGTAAAAAACAATGCTTTTTTTGCCGCACAGGACACTCTATCTGTTTCGCCAGTCGTTTATGACCAGTTCAGCGGCAAGAAAATGGTGATCCTGCTCAACAACAAATCGAAAATAACAGGAATTACACTCACCAGTCAGGCAGAAAGCCTCTATCACCTCTACAATGAGAACCGGAAACCTTCGGGCATCAACTATTCGAGCGGGGATATGATCCGCATGTTTTTTACGAACGGCATTCTCGGCAGGGTAAAGGTAACGGGAAATGTAGAAGGAAAACAGTACCCTGAAAGTTTCAGGGGAAACAAGAGCATCAATCTTTCAACGTTTGCGTGGAGAGAAAAGGAGAATCCGTTCAAAAAACAGAAAAGCCTCCCTTGAGAGAGGAAGGCTGTTTCGTGTTTCGATGATGGCATCAGGCGGCGGAGCTGAGGTGTTCTATTTTGCCATTGGGCAAGTACCGCCAGAACAGGCCGCAGTGGCACAGGGGGGGGCGGCAGGCGCTGCCTCAGGTTTACCCTTGGCGTAGTCTGTTTTGTAAAACCCGGATCCCTTCAACACAAATCCGCCTTCGGCTGTTATGACCCGTTCAAACGTCTCTTTTTCACATTTCGGACAGATGGTCAGAGAATCGGCGCTCATTTTCTGGACTATTTCAAGCTCATTTCCGCAGTTATTGCATCGATACTGGTAGGTCGGCATCTCTATTTTCTCCTTGATTAATCGATTTCTTTACTCTTTAAAAATTCAGTTTGCCGCAGAGTGCAGCGTTTTTGTATATAATTATATTTCGCAACATATAAAAGTTCAGTCCGTGATCGTCAAAACCCGGGCCATCATTTTACGGGAAACAAAATACCGTGACCAATCAAAGATCTGCTCAATCTACGCCCGTGAGTTCGGCAAAATGTCGGTTATCATTAAAGGTGCGCGCAACCCTAAAAACAAGCTCTCGGGACTCTTCAGCGCGGGTAATATGCTCGACCTTGTCCTCTATAAAAAAAGCAGCCGCGATATTCAACTGGTCAGTGATGGAAACCTTGTTTTAAGCCCAATGGTTCCCGAGCCGGATTTGGAGCGTTTTGCTGTTCTCTACCGAATCATTGATCTGGTCAGGCAGAGTACGGAAAACGGCGAAAAAAGTCTCCCGCTCTTCACTCTGCTTGCAGGAACCCTTGAGCAGCTTTACCGTACCGGTGTCAATTTTCGGCAGCTTTATGCCTGGTTTCTTTTGCGGTTTGTCTCGGTGCTTGGCTTTCAACCCTCCCTGCAGAGATGCGTCTTCAGCGGAGAGGAGCTTGTGCCTGCCATCAACGCCATGAAACTGACTGAGCTTTATTTTGTGATGAATCCTGGCGGTCTTGCGCTGCCCGGTGCAGCAGGAGATAATTTGGCAAGAAAACAACTTATTCCGGTGCGCCTTGCCATGCAGTTGAACACTCTTGCGGCAACACGACATCCTGCAGGGAACTCCATCAACGCCGATGCCGTCGATATTGAGACGCTCTGCGACCTGCTGCATGAGTACTGTGGAGTACATCTGGAGCATCTTCGGTCGCGCAAAAACCTTGTTATCGTCTCTCAAATGCTTCAGCAATAGCGATGGCTCATTTTTTTGGGGTTTTATATCTTCTGGAGTATTTCTATCTTGAGCAGACTTTTTATTTACTCTTGTAACCTCTTGTTCAATCCTAAACAGCATTGTCTGACATGCCTCAACTCACCAAATCAATTGAACTCTTTGAAAAAGCAAAGAAGTTTATTCCTGGCGGCGTGAATTCTCCGGTACGAGCGTTCAAATCCGTTGGCGGAACTCCAGTGTACATGGCCAAAGGGTCGGGCGCATACATGACCGACGTTGATGGCAACAGCTACCTTGACTATGTCGGTTCGTGGGGACCGTTTATTCTCGGCAGCATGCACCCCAAAATCACGGCCGCGCTTGAGTATACTCTGAAAAAAATCGGCACCAGTTTTGGTACCCCGATTGAGATGGAAATTGAAATTGCCGAGCTTCTCTGCAAAATTGTTCCTTCGCTTGAAATGGTGCGCATGGTCAACAGCGGTACCGAAGCCACCATGTCGGCTGTTCGTCTGGCTCGCGGCTACACGGGGCGCGATAAAATCATCAAATTTGAAGGCTGCTACCATGGCCATGGCGACAGCTTCCTCATCAAGGCAGGTTCTGGCGCCCTGACCCTCGGCGCTCCCGACAGCCCCGGCGTCACCAGGGGGACTGCAATGGATACGCTCAATGCAACCTATAACGATATTGACTCGGTAAAATTGCTTGTCAATGAGAACAAGGGCAATATTGCCGCTATTATCATTGAGCCTGTTGCTGGAAACACCGGCGTTATTCCGGCAAAACCTGGATTTCTTGCTGATCTTCGCACCCTTTGTGACCAGGAAGACATTGTACTGATTTTTGATGAAGTGATGTGCGGTTTCCGCGTGGCACTTGGCGGAGCACAGAGCCTCTACGGTGTCACGCCTGATTTGACCACCATGGGCAAGATTATCGGCGGCGGTCTTCCCGTTGGAGCATTCGGCGGCAAACGCCAGATCATGGAGCGCGTTGCTCCGCTCGGCGATGTCTACCAGGCAGGCACGCTTTCAGGCAACCCGCTGGCGCTGACCGCTGGTCTTGCGACCCTGAAAATCCTGATTGAAGAAAATCCCTATCCTGAGCTTGAAAGAAAAGCCGTGATTATTGAAGAGGGCTTCAGTGACAACCTGAAGAAACTCGGCCTGAACTACGTACAGAACCGTGTCGGCTCCATGTCCTGCCTTTTCTTTACCGGGACTCCAGTGGTTGACTACTCGACAGCAATCACTGCCGATGTTAAAAGACACGGCAAATACTTCCACTCCATGCTTGACCAGGGCATTTACCTCGCACCTTCACAGTTCGAAGCGATGTTCATCAGCTCGATGCACACCGACGCAGATCTGGAAAAAACCATCAAGGCAAACTACTACGCTCTTGTAGAGTCCGGTAAATAACCCGCCGGGATACGGAACAATGCGAAAAAGGGAAGCTTCGGGGCTTCCCTTTTTCGTTATTCAATAATTCCCGTGCGTACCAGCTCCCTGGTAATCATCGCGCGTGCTGAAGCATCCCTGACCATCTGCTCAACCATCGGCAGAAATCCGTCTATCTTCTCCGCAGAATCGACAAGCTCAATAACCATAGGAAGGTTCGTCCCCAACTCCATGATTTTTGAGGTCTTGATGTGCATGTCGTGACCGTAGGAGAGCACTCCTTTCAGTACCGTGGCGCCAGCCATCTCCTGTGTCCGGGCTTCACGGACAATCTCTTCATAAAGTGGCCGATGACCGTACCGGGCCTGTTCCCCAACAAAAATCCGCAGCATTTCTGAACTCTGTAGTTCCATAATTCACTCCGTTATGTCCAAAGTTTAGCAAAAAGCGTTCCTGTATAGAGTGCGATAAATCCCCCGGCGATACTGCCAGCAAGATATATTCCTGCATAAAAAAGCTGACCATCCCTGAGGAGTGCGGTATCCTCAAACATATAGGAAGAAAAGGTGGTAAAGCCCCCGCAGACCCCGGTAACCAGAAAAAGCCTTGCTTCGGGAGAAACAAGGGTCGTCGATATTGCCAGCTCACCCAAGAATCCGATCAGAAAACAGCCAAGGATATTGACCGTCAAGGTGGCAAAGGGAAACCAGGGCACCACAGGAGAGAGCAGCAACGACACCACATAGCGCGCCACAGAACCGAGAAACCCACCCACGCCAACAAGCGCTATGGCTCCGGCATGTTTCATAATGCGGCTCTGCCGAAACCGCCAGTCACGGAAGGGAAAAGCCTAACGATCATGTCCACAGGTTGCATCCTCAATACGCTTGTGTGCACAACACATTTCATCAAGAATACCGAGCAAGGTGTTAAAAATACCAATACAGATAATTGTCGGCGCCCATAACCCGACAAAAATTGCAATCAGCTCATGGTTTACTCCCGTACCGAAAAGAAAGAGGTAAATAGAAAGGAGTATCGAAAAGGTTGCCCCGATAAAGTAATAGTGCGGCTTCATACCATCAGCATTTGGTTGAGTGATTCATCTCATTTCAAAATGTAAGAATAATAACTCCACTAAAAAATCTGCTTCCCGCCACCTTGACTCTCAATCTTTACTCAATATCGATATGCACTTCGTTTCGCCGTAAAAACGGAATGGTCCAGGGAGGATCGTAACTTGCAACACGCGGTTGTGAGCAAACACGGTACCCTTTCTTTTCAAGCCATACGGCCAACTTCTCCGCATAGTTCCGTAAGTTGCTTTCGGAATGCAGGCCCGAATAGCGGATAACGGCAACCTTTTTTCCTTGCACGGAACGCAGTGTTACGGCCGGATCGAGCGGTACGGGCAGCGTTTCAAGCCGTGATCCTTCAGGCATCACAAAGGCCATCACCCAAGCGCTGCCCTTCTTTTCCTGAAGCACCGGTGCCGTCATGGCGATTTTTTCACTGACAGGCTCCTGAAGAACGGGAGCTGTCATCGACAATTTCTCTTTTGAGCGGTTCTTGCCAAAAATATATCCGGCAAGACGGCTGAAACCCGGGGCTCCTGTCTGCCCGTACGCTCCGTCAATAACCGTTTCAGCAACAATCATCTCTCCATATTGCCTGACCTCAATATCCCCGTCCTTCTCAAGCGCCCTGTATGGCGGCTCAGATGCCGTACGCTTTCCCAAAACCGAACAGCCAGCAAGCATCAAGCTTGTCATCAGCAACAGCGACAACCCTGTCATCATATCCTCCTGTTATAATTCATTGTTTTTAACTCCGCGTTAGAAAAGGAAACAATCATAACCGGGAAAAGGTTTGAAAAAGCACTGTTCCCTTGATAAAGTTGCTATATTTTGTTGGAGCTGAGAGCGCGTCGCACAACAATATTTCGCAACTACAGAATCGACGGAAAGGTGCAGCCATGAGTCTGACTCCCAAAAAAAGGGTGGTCGCCATCGACTTCGGAACAAAGCGCATCGGCGTGGCTCAGAGCGATCCACTCTGGCTCTTCGCTCAGCCGGTCGGCACCTTTGACCGGGCTGGACTTTCCGGAGCCCTTGAGACAATGGTGAAGCAGGATGATATTGAGTTGGTTCTTGTTGGATATCCTCTGAGTGACGGTGATGAGAGCAATGCCATGACTGGAGTGGTTGACCGTTTTATTGAGGAGCTTCGTGTAGAGTTTCCGCAACTGAAGATTGAAACTGTTGATGAGCATCACTCGTCGAGGAGTGCACACCAGATTCTGATTGCTTCGGGAAAGTCCAGAAAGGAACGGCAGCAGAAAGGGAGGCTTGACCGCGCTGCGGCATGTGTGCTGCTCAGCGAGTATCTTGAACGTTGCGACAGGATCGAGTAGAGAAAAGTTTTCCTTTAGCTTTTGGGAGCGGCTTCTTTATCTTTACCATCATTGAGAATCACATTCACCCGCAACACTTTTTTATGAGTACTTCAGCAATGCTTGACGTTTTTAAATCAACCGGCGCCCTGCTTGATGGTCATTTCAGGCTGACGTCCGGCAGGCACAGCAATACCTACTTTCAGTGCGCCAAAGTGCTGCAACATCCTGAACATCTCACGACGGTCTGCAGCAGAATTGCTGAGCATTTCACCGAAAGCGGAGTAGAGACCGTCATCTCTCCGGCTATTGGCGGAATAGTGGTCGGAACGGAGGTGGGCCGCCAGCTCGGAGTAAAAACCATTTTTGCTGAACGGAAAGACGGAGTGATGACCATCCGCAGAGGCTTCAGCCTCGAACTTGGTGAACGGGTTCTTGTGATTGAGGATGTGATAACCACAGGCGGCTCTGTTGCCGAGGTGATTGCGCTCATCAAGAGTGCCGGTGCATCGCTTGTCGGGGTTGGCTCTGTTGTAGACCGCAGCAACGGACGAGTAAAGCTTGCCGACGACCATTTTTCTGTGCTTTCGATGGAGGTGATCAGCTATTCCCCTGAAGAGTGTCCACTCTGCAAGGAGAATGTGCCCATTGATGCCCCCGGAAGCCGCGCAAACAAGCAAAATTGAGAGGCATTACGGTGGATTCACCTATCAGCAGCATCTCATTTATCGGCCTCGGGTTGATCGGGATGTCCCTTTTGCAGGCCATAAAGCGCTCACCGCTTGCCCGAGAAAGCTCAATCCTCTTTCAGGGATTTGATCCGAACTTTAGCGAGAGTGACCGGCAATGTGTTGAAGAACTTGGTCTTGACAGGTTTATTGAAGATAAACAAGTCTTGTACAGCGCGGATCTGCTTATCCTTTCAGCACCGGTTGAGGTTAATATCGCTCTCCTGGAGGAGATAAAACAGTTTGCACCTCCCTCTACGCTGGTGAGCGACGTTTCGAGCACCAAGGCGCTCATTGCACACAAAGCCCAGGAACTTGGCCTCCCTTTTATCGGGATGCACCCCATGGCCGGCAAGGAACAGAACGGTTATCGTGAAAGCAATGAAGAGCTGCTGCGTGACCGGCGAGTTATCCTCTGTGACGACAACAGGCTGCTTGACAGCAAAAAAGGGATCTTTCTTATCAAGCTGCTCGAATCGGCAGGATGTACAACGCTGACCATGACACCGGAAGAGCATGATCGTGTTATCGCCAGAGTAAGCCATCTTCCCCAACTGCTGTCAACGCTGCTGATGGGCTACTGCGGAGAGTCGATCAGTAAATCCGGCCCGGGATTTGCAACACTGACGAGGCTTGCCGGCAGTTCATGGGAGATCTGGCGGGATATCATTGCCACCAACTGCGATAACATTGCAGAAGAACTGGACGGTTTTTCCAAAGAACTGTCATTGCTTGCAAGTGAAGTAAGGCATCGGGAGCTCAAACAGCTTGAATCGCGCTTCAGTGAGGCCAATCGGCTCTATCAAACCCTTAAAGAGATGAACCGGTCATGAAATTTGCGATTGTTGTCAATGTTTTACGAGAAAACGCCCTTGTTCTTGCCCGCCAGCTTGCCACATGGCTTGACGAGCGGAAGATAGACTATGTTTTTGAAGCGCTCTCCGCAGAAAAACTGCTTATGGAATCGTCCGCTCCAATCGAGGAGATCAGCAAGCAATGTGACGCATTTATCTCACTTGGCGGTGATGGCACTCTTCTCTTTACATCGCATTACGCCGTCACCAAGCCGGTTATCGGTGTCAATGTCGGATTTCTTGGTTTTCTGACAGAGTTTACGCAGGCAGAAATGTTCAAGGCTATAGAACAGGTGGTGAATGGAACCAACACGATTCATACCCGTTCACAACTTGAAGCCACCGTCTGTATCGACAATGAGGTTCATCAATTCAGAGCGCTCAATGACGTGGTCATCGAAAAAGGTGCTTATCCTCGCATTCCGACCTTTATCATCAAGCTGGACGGAGAGCTGCTTAGTTCGTACCGGGCTGACGGCATCATTATTGCGACGTCAACCGGTTCAACCGCATACTCCATGTCTGCAGGTGGCCCGATCATTGCACCGAAATCAAGCGTCTTTGTAATAACGCCAATATGCCCGCACATGCTGACTGTCAGACCTATTGTTATCAGTGACGAGAAGGTTATTGAGGTGTCGGTCGATGCCCCGGACGGATTTTTCCCCATGAACTGTGATGGCAATCTTAAAAAAATGCTCAATCCGCAGGAAGGCATCACGGTAAGAAAGTCATCCGTGCTTATCAATCTTGTCGCCAATGAAAGCAGAAATTACAGTGAAATTCTGCGCACGAAGCTGCTCTGGGGCCGCGAGCATAATTTCGGCCAGTAACCGGTCGATTATCTTTCCGAAAAAATCTGCCAGAACCTCTTCATGAGTAACAGCATCAGTTCCGACTCACTCCACAAGCTGCTCGGGATTCCTCTGGATACTCCGCTGACCATTGATGAGATGTGCTGCCGGATGAAACCGGTCATCTATCCAGCGCCTCTTCTCTCGGTTCGGCTGGAGCAGTTTTGCCATGCTCTTGTCAAGGCAATGCAGTCGCTCGGCATAAGGGTTCTTTCAGAAGAGCAGGCATCCGGAGATGACGGACGGTTTGTGCCGGGAACGGTTATTCTTGCACCGGGTTATTTTCCCGACAGCCTGCTGGCAATCAACCGTGTGACCACCCTTTACAACAATATCATTGTCGGCATTTACGACGAACCGGCGCCGCTCACCCCCGAATCACTCCCCCAAGAGCGCCTGAATGCCATTGTGGGCAGACTGGCCCGCGATATGGTTCATATCCTCATTTTTGTGACCGACCACTCCTGGACCATCTGCACCATGAACGGCGGAGTCGTTACTTTTAATTCTCCGTATCCTTCGCGGAAGGATGTCCGTGACACACTGGTACCTAAACTCACTGCGCAGGTTGTCCCTCCAAGAGCTGAAGAACTTGACATAGAGCACGGAAAGCTGAAGACCGGAACTCCAGAGTTTGAAGCGGTTGCGGAGGATTTTTTGCACTGCAGCACCCTGTGGAGCAGCAATGCGTCTCTGTTAACGCACACCTCAACTGAAGGGCTCGAATACCGCAGCGCGTTTTACAAACGGATTGTTGCCCGCTATCTCGACCAGCGGAGCGGCATGAGCTACGGCTTTTTTGCACGCCAGTTGCCGGTAGCCGTACAGCCAGCGCTCATTGCTGCTTCTGAAGATACAGGGCTTCTCCGTATCCGTCTGCATGAGAAGAGCTTGTTTGTTCCTGTGCCGAAAATCAGCGTTATCACCACCAGGTCAGGGTGCAAAAAACATCATCTTGATCCGAAAAAAGATCTTGTGGAAATCGGGCTCATACAACGACAGGGAAAGGGACGCGCCTACCTGAAAACTCCGGAAGGGCTTTCGCCAGATGCTGTTGCCAAGCCTTCTTTCGACACGCTGACTATTCTGGCTCATGCGCTGGGCAACGCCATGACAGCAAGCATCCTGATGGCTCTCAGGCCCGAATCCCGCTTCCCCTACCATCTCGCCCACCGGGGAGCCTCGATAACCCACTGGCATGATTATCCTGATATAGAACAGGTGCCAAAAGGGTACTATCTGCACGGAGAGTTCAATCCTCCAGTCGCCTGCTCAACACCGCAATCTGCGGCATACAGCCTGCTTGGAAAGATAGCGGCGCTTGAACAAGCCCTTGAACAGGGAACAGAGTACCGGGGAGATGTACATGTTGAGCCGAACCATGGCACCAATATTGTCGGTATGCTTTCACTTGCAGAAACGGCAAGGCTCATGAACCCTGCCCTGACCCCTGCGTTCACGCCTGAATTCATTACTGAAGAGTGAGCACTGCCGCGAGACACCCGGGGTTTATACCTCCTCTTCAGCTTTTTCAAAGTAGGGCCATTTGCCTTGACGGAGAAGAATCATCTCAACCAGCTCCCTGATACATCCCTTTCCGCCTTCATACCCGGAAATATATCCGACCCGGTTTCTGAGATAGTCGGCTGCATCAATGGCTGATGCGGGCAAGCCGACTTTTGAAAGCACCTCAACGTCGCCGATATCATCACCGATATAGGCACATTCGTCATCCACAAGATCGTGCCGCTGGAGGAAAGCTTCGTAGGAATAGAGCAGATTCTCCCCATTGAGGTAAAGATCACGCACCCCGAGCGCTTCAAGCAGCGGACGGTACCCTTCAGCATCCCGTTCTGATAAAACCGCAACAAGCACGCCCTGTTTCAGCGCCTCCTTTATCGCGACAGCATCCCTTACGGAAATTGAACAAATTTCCCCGCCATTGCAGTCAAAGGTGATCCTGCTGCCATTCAGCACTCCGTCAACCGGAAAAACAAGTGCCCGGACGGACTGAAGCGCCTCATCTATTCTTGATGATGGATCAGCCTGCGACGGCTGCATCCCGAAATATTGAAAACCTTCCAAGAGCGTATAATGTTTTAGAGTGAATGAAGAGCATGCACACACCGGTACAGGTGGAGCAATTGTTTGACCATTAAGCTGAAATCAGCCAGTGCCACCTGTGTGGCGGCATCCGAAAGGGCTGTTGACGGATGTGGATGTACCTCAAAAAAGAGGCCGTCAACACCGGCAGCTACTGCGGCACGTGCAAGTGGCATAACATACTGGCGTTCCCCGCCTGAAACACCCTGCCCGGCACCTGGAAGCTGAAGACTGTGCGTGGCATCATAAAGCACAGGATATCCCGATTCAGCCATTTTGGCCAGCCCCCGGAAATCAACAATGAGATTGTGATAGCCGAAGCTTGAGCCCCTTTCGGTAAGCATGACCCGGCTGTTTCCTGTACGGAGAACCTTGGCTGCGGCAAGCACCATATCCTCAGGAGCCATGAACTGCCCTTTCTTGATATTGACCGCCAAACCACTCTCTCCGGCAGCAACAAGCAGCTCCGTCTGGCGACAGAGAAATGCCGGAATCTGCAGCACATCAACATAACGGGCGGCAAGCGTCACATCTTTTGTTTCATGCACATCGGTAATCACCGGCATATTGTATCTCTGGCGAATCTCGGCAAGCACTTCAAGCGCCTCAATGTCACCAATTCCGGTGAAAGAGGATCCCGACGTGCGATTGGCTTTGCGATACGATCCCTTGAAAATAAAACGAACCCCCTCTTGCTCGCTGATGCGTTGCAGCTCTTCGGCCGTCTCCATCGCCATTGCGCGGTTTTCGATCACACAGGGACCTGCTATAAAAAGCGGACAGGAGTCATCGGGAACTGAGAGTGAACCAATCAAGAACTTTTGCACGTTGTTATCCGTTATCTTTTTATCGGTTAAAGTGAATTCCAGTTATGGCGTTCATGTTTTAAGCCTTAAATTTACAACAATAATTCTTATTCACACTCCGTAATCAAACGTTAATAACCATGAGTATTGCTGACACGAAACAACGGTTGGAGGAGATAGAAAAACAGCTCGCAAATCTTGTTGAGGAACAGACCGTCATAAAGGCCAAATGGGAAAGCGAAAAGGAGTTGATACAGTCGTCAAGAGATCTAAAATCGCAGATTGAACAACTCCGGGTGCAGGCCGAGGAGTTTGAACGACAGGGGGACTACGGCAAGGTTGCGGAGATTCGTTATGGAAAAACGGTCGCGATTGAGCGGCAACTGGAAGAGAACCGTCTGAAAATCGAAGAAAAAAAAGCTTCCGGCGATTTGATTATGAAAGAGGAGATTGATGCCGAGGATATTGCCGATATCGTCTCAAAATGGACCGGCATCCCTCTCAGCAAGATGCTGCAATCAGAGCGGCAGAAGCTCCTGCTGATCGAAGAGGAGCTGCATAAACGGGTTATCGGACAGGAAGAGGCGGTCAGCGCCGTCAGTGAGGCGGTCAAGCGCTCACGGGCAGGCATGGGCGACGACAAGCGGCCCATTGGCTCCTTTATCTTTCTCGGACCGACTGGCGTTGGAAAAACCGAACTGGCCCGCACGCTTGCGGACTATCTTTTTGATGATGAGGAGGCCATGATCCGCATCGACATGAGCGAATACATGGAAGCACATAATGTCAGCCGCCTTGTCGGAGCTCCTCCGGGCTATGTCGGCTATGAGGAGGGTGGACAACTCACCGAAGCGGTCAGGCGCAAGCCATTTTCAGTAGTGTTGCTCGATGAAATTGAGAAGGCGCATCCTGACGTTTTTAACATTCTCCTACAGATTCTTGACGATGGACGTCTGACTGACAGTAAAGGGCGTACGGTGAACTTCAAGAACACCATCATTATCATGACGAGCAACATCGGGGCGCAGCTTATCCAGTCTGAAATGGAGAGGTTGGAAGGGGCGAACCGTGAATCGGTGCTTTCCGGTTTGCAGGAAAAACTCTTCCAGTTACTAAAACAGAAGGTAAGGCCTGAGTTTCTCAACCGGATTGACGAGGTAATCCTCTTTACGCCCCTCACCAGAGAAGACCTGAAAAAAATTGTTTTGATTCAGTTTGAGCATATCAGGGCAGCGGCAACTCGGCAGCGTATCAGCCTCAGCATTTCTGATGCAGCAATTGCCTGGCTCTCCAATGCTGGTTTTGATCCGGCTTTCGGCGCGCGGCCACTCAAGCGAGTCATGCAGCGCAAGATCACCAACAAAATTTCAGAACTCATTCTTTCCGGAAAAGTTCAGGAGGGTGAGGGAGTTGCAGTTGATATGTCGGGCGATGAACTGAGTGTTATGAAAATCCCTTGAAAACGGGAGCGCAGTTGAGCAGCATCGCGCTGCTCCTTTTTTGGCTTCTGGCTATGCCATGTTACGCTGCGGAACCAGACAGCCTCTCTGTTCAAATCGGCCAGATGCTGATGATCGGCTTCCGGGGACTCAGCGTTGCCGAGTCCCCGGAGATAGAGGCGGATATTGTGCAACGTCATATCGGAGGGATTGTGCTTTTTGACTATGACATTCCCTCGAAATCCCCGTCAAGAAACATCAGCAGCCCGGAACAGCTCTCCCGCCTGACGCTTGAGTTGCAGAAGCTCTCCGGCATCCCGCTCCTTATTGCCATCGACCAGGAAGGGGGAAACGTCAGCCGCCTCAAACCGGCCAAAAGATTTCCGGTCAGCGTGTCGGCAGAGCATCTTGGGCGGCTCAACAATCCCGACAGCACCAGAGCCGCCGCCCGGCAGACCGCCCTAACGCTTAAAGCCATGCACATTGGCATGAATCTCGCGCCTGTGGCAGATCTCAACACCAATCCTGACAATCCGGTGATAGGCAAGCTCCAAAGAAGCTTCTCCGCCGACCCTGCGGTGGTGACCTGGAATATCAAACTTGTTTGCAGCACATACCGGGATGAAGGCATTATTCCCACCCTGAAACATTTCCCCGGTCACGGCAGTTCGACAACCGATACCCACCTTGATTTTACCGACATAACCGCAAGCTGGTCAGACAAAGAGCTGGAGCCTTACCGCGACATGATCGCCTCGGGTTACCGTGACGCCATCATGACCGCGCATGTGTTCAATGATAAACTTGATTCACTCTACCCGGCAACTCTCTCAAAAGCTACCCTCGACGGGATGCTGAGGGGCAGGCTCGGCTTCAAGGGAGTAATCCTGAGTGATGATATGCAGATGCGTGCCATTGCAGACCACTATGGCCTTGAGACGGCCATCAAACTGGCCATTGATGCCGGTGTCGATATCCTTATTTTTGGAAACAACACCTCGTATGACCCTGCCATTGCCTCAAAGGCAACGTACATCATCCATTCACTGGTTGCAAAAAAGATCATCACTCCAGAGCGAATTGACCTCTCCTGGCACCGGATTATGAAACTCAAACAACGTTATCACCTCGACCGCTCATGAAAACCATCTATCTTGTCCGTCACGCCAAAGCAGGCAGCGCACATTCAGGCGATTTTGACCGGACTCTCAACGAAGTGGGCCTAAAAGCTGCGCATTTTATGGCTGAACTGCTGGAGGAGAAGAGTGTTGTGCCGGATCTTGTGATTGCAAGCCCCGCAATCCGGGCCCTCACAACGGCTGAGATCTTTTGCGACATCCTCGGTTACCCGAAAGAGCAGATCGAGAAGCGAATTGAAATCTATGAGGGAGGTGCTGGACGTCTGCTGAAAATAGTCCAGCAGATCCCCGACAACTGCACAACAGCCATGTTATTCGGGCATAACCCGACCATGACGGCATTCTCAAACCTGCTTTCCAGAGATGGAATCGTCTCTCTGGCAACCTGCGCGGTTGCCCGGATTGATCTGCATATAAAATCCTGGGGTGATGCAGAAGCTGAAACAGGGAAGCTTGTCTGGCACGACTTCCCAAAAAAGCACCAGTAAGGGGTTAATCCCTCTCTTGCTTCGGATCGCGTGTCATCAACTCAAGAATCGCCTGCTGCACGTGCTTTGCGTCGAAAAGCATCTCGTACACCGCCTTTGTAATAGGCATTTCAACACCTGCGGTCCTGCTCAGTTCATAAACCGCTCTGGAGGTGTGAACGCCTTCGGCAACCATGTTCATGGAGCTGATCACGTCGTCAAGCGAACGGCCACGACCAATCTCCTCTCCAACCGACCGGTTGCGGCTATGGCGGCTTAAACAGGTAACAACCAGATCTCCAATCCCTGCAAGACCGGAAATGGTGACAGCATCGCCACCCAGTTTGATGCAAAGTCTTGATATTTCAGCAAGTCCCCGGGTAATAATGGCCGCCTTGGCGTTATCGCCAAATCCAATACCGTCCGAAATGCCTGCGGCTATGGCGATAATGTTTTTGACCGAACCTGCGATTTCAACCCCGATAATATCGGTATTGACATAGACCCGGAACATACTGGTATGAAAAATCTCCTGAACTTTTTTTGCGGTAGCAAGCGAAGGGGAGGAGGCAACAACGGTGGTAGGCTGCGCTTTTGAGACCTCTTCGGCATGGCTTGGACCATAGAGCGCAACGACCTGTGAGGCACGCAGACCCGGAAGCACTTCAAGCAGCACTTCTGACATGCGCTTTCCCGTTCCAATCTCAATCCCTTTGGCAACATTAACCACGATTTTGCCGTCAAGCGCAATATCGCTGAAACCAAGAAGTGTTTCACGGAGGGCTTGGGATGGCACGGCGGTAACAATGATATGAGACCATGCAACAAGATCACGCAAACGGGCAACAACCAGCAACGTATCAGGAAAATGAACTCCCTTGAGGTAGCGGCGGTTCTCTCGTTCAGCTTCAAGCTTTGCGGCAAATTCAGGACGGTGGGCCCACAAACGAACCTGATAACCCTTTTTTGCAAGAAGCACTGCAAGAGTTGTCCCCCAGCTTCCAGCCCCCAGTACGGCAATATTCATCAGGATGTCACGGCCTTACGAATGCTTTCCAAACGTCACACGACTCTCTGTCCCTGATATCAGTCGCCTGATATTGGCCCGGTGTGTGTAGAGAATGGCAAGCGCAACAATGAGCCCGAAAATCATGAGATGATAGTCGAGGCTGTCATGAAAGAAGAGTTGGGAGCCAAACAGTTTGACATAATAGTCAAGACCTCCGCCAAGCTCAAAAAAGTACTTGCGAACGGCAATAATAAGGGGAAAAGCAATTGCCGCAAGCATGGAAGCAACGGAAACGTGCCGGGAAAGATAAACGGTCAGAAGAAAAATCCCGACAACTATCAACATACTTACCGGAGCAATGCCGATCAGCATACCGGCCGCCGTACTGACCCCCTTGCCTCCCTTGAAACCGGCAAAAAGAGTAAACACATGACCAATGACGGCGCTCATGCCAGCAAGAAGCCGCAGGGCAACCTCATTGATGTCAGGAAATGCGCCTATCGGATGAAGTCGAAAAAAGGCAACAACAGAGACTGCGGCCACAACGCCCTTGACAATATCGATAAGGGTAACAATAAGCCCGGGCTTCCAGCCAAGCACCCTGAAGGCATTGGTTCCCCCGGCATTGCCACTGCCGAATTGACGAATATCAATCCCCTTGAGCAATTTTCCCGCCATGAGACTGGTAGGAATAGAGCCTATAACATAGCTCACCGCCAAAATGGCCAGCAACGTCAGCATAAACTTTTTTGATTATCAGGTTCTTGATACCTTTCCAATAATGTACGCATTTTCTCCCTGAGATTTCAAGCGGGAGAGCACCCTCTCTACCGCATTTTTTTCAACAATCATCACCAATCCCACACCAAGGTTAAAAGTTCTGCGCATATCCTCTTCGGGGACGTTGCCCTCCTTGCGGATAATGTCGAAAATGGCTGGCTCCGGCCAGGAATTCCACTCAACCTCAAGCTTTAACCCATCAGGCACAATGCGCATGGTGTTGCCCATGAGACCGCCGCCGGTAATATGCGACAGCCCCCTGATTTCAGGCGAGCCAAAGAACGGCTCAATAACTGAGAGATAGGTGCGATGTACCTTCAGGAGCGCCTCGCCAACTGTTCCCTCAAGACCCGGAAACGTTTTGCGCATCCTGCCCTCAAGCACTTTTCTTGCAAGAGAGTAGCCATTGGTGTGCAGACCGGTCGAAGGCAGGCCGAGCAGCACGTCACCCTCTCTGACGGCAGAGCCATTGATGATTTTTTCATGATCAACAACTCCGACAATAGAGCCCGCAAGGTCAAAATCATTCTCCTGATAGAGGCCGGGCATCTCGGCAGTTTCGCCGCCGATCAGCGCACAACCGTTTTCACGGCAGGCATTAACCATTCCCGTCACAACAGCGGCTGCAATCTCAGGCGTCAGTTTGCCACAGGCATAGTAATCAAGAAAGAAGAGCGGCTTTGCTCCGCAGACAAGAATATCGTTCACACAATGGTTGACCAGGCATGAGCCGACGGTATCGTATTGGCCAAGCTCGATGGCGATCTTGAGTTTTGTGCCGACTCCGTCAATGCTGCTGACCAGCACCGGCTTTTTATACTGAGAAAAATCCGGCAGAAAAAAGCCTCCGAAAGCACCGATATCAGTGATGACCCCCGGCGTAAAGGTCTGGCGCACCTGCGGCTTGATCATTCGAACAAACTCCTCACCCGCACTGATATCAACTCCGGCCTTTTTATAATCCATTCTTCAGTACATCTTGTGGTTAACGGCTTCCAGCCGGTGTTTCAAAAATTGCGTGATCCTCAGGAGCAGAGAAAAACTCCTTGTGGAGATTGTTAACGGCTATTGCAACCTCAGGCTCTTCGACCACAAAGCCGACATTGATCTCCGATGCTCCCTGGGATATCATCCTGAGGTTGACATTTTTCAAGGCGCTGAAAATTCTGCCAGCTACACCGCGAGACATACGGAGATTGTCGCCTACAACGCTTATGGTTGCAACATTATGCTCAATCTCGACATCACCAATACTTTTCAGATCCTGAATCAGCTCGTTACTGAAACTCTTGTCGTCAACAGTGAGCGACACTGAAACTTCACTGGTTGAGATCATCTCCACCGACACACCGTAACGGGAGAAAACATCGAACAACTCGTTCATGAATCCGTGGCGCCCCATCATGCGGTTTGAGCGGATATTGATAATGCACTGCCCCTTTTTCACCGCAATGGACTTGACAAGCCCCTCGTAACTCATGCCCGAAAGGCGTTCGGGATCATTGGTGATAATAGTGCCCTTAGCGTCGGGGTGCAGCGAGTTCAGCACATAGACCGGAATATTTTTCTGCACGGCAGGAGCAATCGTATCGGGATGGAGCACCTTGGCGCCGAGATAGGCAAGCTCCGCCGCCTCCGAAAAGGTCATCACCCTGATGCTCCTTGCTTCAGGCACAAGGCGCGGATCGGTGGTCATGACGCCATCAACATCAGTCCATATCTGAATCGAGTTGTCGTTGAGCCATGCTCCAAGCAGAGCTGCCGAAAAGTCCGAACCGCCACGACCAAGCGTCGTAGTCCGGCCATCTTTTGTCGCTCCAATATAGCCCTGGGTGACAACCGTTGTTCCCTTTGCAAGCAGGGGACGTATGATCTGGTTCACCTTTGCTTCGCACACCTCATCAAGCGGGCGGGCAAAACCGAAATTGTCGTCGGTAATCATCACTGTACGGGCATCCACCCATGCAACATTATGCCCCAACTCTTTCATTGCTGCGGCAAAAACGGTCGTTGAAAAGAGTTCGCCAAATGAGCAGAACATGTCTCTCGAACGCTCAGTCAGCTCGCCCACAATATCAACTCCCTTGATCAGCATTTCAAGTCGGCCACAAAGCTGCTCTATAGTGCTTGCAAGCCCCGCCTTCAGGGCTGCATTCTTGATCAGCTCATCAACAAGCTTGAGATGGAAGCTGCGCACCTCACCGGCAAGCGCCATCGCCTCATCAAGTGCGCTGCACCCTGCGGCATCGGCAATATGAACCAGCTTATTAGTAATACCGCTGCACGCGCTCAGCACCACAAGCGGAGTACCCTTCTTCTCCTCCCTCGCAACAATTGAAATAGCCTGCTGCATGGCCCGGGCCGTCCCTACGGAGGTCCCGCCGAATTTCATTACCGCCATATAACTTTTAAACCAGTGAGTTAACTATTATCTTATTCTCATGAAATCCAGAGCCATTTATATCACTTCATGGCATCTCTCCATGAAACTCTCCAAAACGTCGCTACTCCTCTCTCTCATTGCTCTGACACTGTTCGGCCTGAGCAGTTGCCAGAGTTTCAGGACAGGTTCAGGCTATAATTTCGAATCCAAATATAGTTTAAAAAAGAGAAAAACGCATATCTCCTGTACGACTGAAAGAGGTGGCCCCACGGTCATCAAACCCCTTCCCCTGAAAGTATCAGAACAAACGTTTGATCGCCTTTTTTCCTCCATTGATGAACTCCTCGGCACACCTTACCGCAGTGGCGGGAGCACCCCGGACGGCTTCGACTGTTCCGGGTTTATGCAGTATCTCTACAAGCAACAGTTCCGAATGATCCTTCCACGCACCACCGGAGAACTTGCCCTCCTCGGCAGTGTGGTGCCTGAAAGTAACCTGAGACGCGGCGACCTTGTCTTTTTCAGTATTGACGGCAACAACATCGACCATGTCGGCATTATTACCGACCGTAATCGCTTCACACATGCAGCACGAACCGGTGTCAGAGTTAACGAGCTGTATGAGCCCTATTACCGAAGCCACTACGCTTTTGGCGCACGTATCATAACGCCGGAGTGACCTTGTTTGCTTCAAGAAATGGCTATATTCGCCTGTACAACCTTAACCCCATTTTATGCCGCAACCCGGATTGAACAATTACTTTGAACTGGCCTTTGACCTTGAAGCCGATCTTCACGAACTCTGCATTGCCCTGCTTGCTGGAGAGGGCATAGAATCTTTTCTTGAAGAGGATCATCGGCTGCTCGCCTATCTGCCTGAAGCGGAATGGACGGCAGAAAAAGAGCAGGCCATCCGCACCATGCTGCAAGAGAGGCTGGGGAGAGTTCCCGAATATCTGGCAACCCTGATTGCCGACAGGAACTGGAATGAGGAGTGGGAGGCAACCCTTGAACCTGTCGAAATATCCGACCGGTTGCTGATTGTCCAAAAAAACAAGGGCACCCAGGGGAAGCCCGGCCAAATCGTCATTGAAATCAATCCGAAGATGTCTTTCGGCACCGGCTACCATGCCACAACGCGCCTGATGCTGCGGCAGATGGAGCAACTCGATCTTCAGGATAAAAAAATCATGGACATCGGCACCGGCACCGGCGTTTTGGCCATTGCCGCCCGCAAGCTCGGCAACAATCTGCCCATCCTCGCCTTCGACAACAACTCATGGGCGGCTGAAAATGCGGCTGAGAATATTTTAGAAAATAATGCGCCGGATATTCACATCAAACTCCTTGATGCCGAAGAGGATCTTGTTCTGAATTTGAAAGAGGGCTACGACCTGATTCTGGCTAACATCAACAAAAACGTCATCGACCGCATTCTTCCGGCAATTCGCAAATATGCTCCCGCCGCCCCGGTGCTGCTCTCCGGCGTGCTGGTCTATGATGAACCATGGCTGAAAAGACTGAGCAAACAGCTTGGTTATGAGATGGTAAAGACTATTTATGAAGACGAATGGCTCTCAGCTTATATCCGACCGCTATGAAAAAAAGAGTCTCCTGTATTGATATCGGCACCAATACCGCCCTGCTGCTGATAGCCGATCTTGAACCGGAGAGTGGCACCATCCTGCCGGTTTTCCACAAACAGACCATTCTGCGACTGGGAAAAAATGTTGATGCAGAGAAAATTATCGACCAGGCTGCCCTCCAGCGACTCATCGACTGTATGGTTGATTATCGCCGGATAAGCGATGAATATGGCTCCGAAACCACAATTGCCGCAGGCACCAGCGCACTGAGAGATGCCAAAAATCGCGCAGAGGTTATTGCTGCGGTTGAGCGTCCGGCAGAAGTAACCATTCAATGTATCTCAGGCCAAGAGGAGGCTGAACTCACCTTTTGCGGCGCCGTTGCAGGAATGAACGATCTGCCGGAACTCTTCACCGTTATAGACATTGGAGGAGGCAGTACCGAAATCTCCATGGGCTCACTTGAGGCTATAGAAAAGAGCGTCAGTATAGACATCGGCTCAGTGCGGCTGACCGAACGATTCTTTTCAACATTGCCGCCATCACACGAGGAGTTTGCCGCTGCCAAAGCGCACATCAATCAGCTCTTTACCTTGAATATTATCCCTTTCTTTGCTGGGCGTGAACGGATTTACGGTGTTGCTGGTACCCTGACCACCATTGCGCAGGTGAGCCAGGGACTGAAACACTTTGATGCCTTGAAGGTGCATAACTATCCGCTCCAGTATCAGGATGTGCATGCCTTTCTCGAAAAGCTTAAGGTGAGCACCCTTGAGGAGATCATAGAACTCGGTATTCCCGACGGGCGCGCCGATGTTATCACTATGGGAACCCTCATTCTGCACCAGTTCATGCGCCTGCTTGGTGTCGGCAAGATCCTCGTCAGCATTCAGGGGCTGCGCTTCGGCCTTGCGCAAAAGGAGCTGCTTCGTCTCCAAGGAAACGTCTGAGGGCATAGATGCAGAGCGGATGGCCCGCAGCATCCCTGGTAAAAAAGAGAAAAGCCCTCTCGCTCTCAAGAAGCCGGTATTTTTTCCGAAGCTCTTCCGCCGAAAGAGGAAAATCGCGCCGTTGGATGCTTGCTCCTGCAATGGCGTAGTGCTCCAGAAAAGCCCTGAAGCTTTTCGGTTTGTACGGAATGCACTCAACCACGCGGAACGTCCTGCCGGGGAAAGCCTCAATTTTGCGGTCACTGGTGAGATAATCAACGCTCTTGTTCACAAACTTGAGGCCAGAATCCCGCGCAAGCACCGCCGAAAGCCTCGCCTTGATAATGGCTGGATCAGGCTCATAGAGGTACTCGTTTACCGCTACCGCAACTACTCTAGGCGCCTCTCCAGCCCCGACAACTTCAGTTATTTCTGCCGAATCAGAGCTTAGGCAGACCGCATTTACCTGCACAGGCCCATCCAGCGGGTACGCGCGATCAAGCAGCAGCAGAATCTCCTTGCATTCACGATCAACCGACACCACAATAATCGTGTGCAGGGCTGGCAACAGCTTTTTCAGCCCGCTGATTTCGAGAGCCGGAGAGGCTTTGATGCAGACCTTCGGAGCTTTTTGGAGCAGCAGATTATGGCAGGCCACAACATCCGGGCTTCCCGCCTCCAGTGCTATTGAGCGTTGTCCTTGTTCACGGCGCGCAGGATCAACATAAATCCAGTCGAAAGAGTTGTTCGGGTACTCCGCAAGTATGCTGATGCTATCGCCGTTCTTTAGCTCGACATTTTTGATACCGCTCACCTTCAGGTTATGCTCAACCACTGCACACAACAACGAATCACGCTCACAGTAAACCAGATCCTGAAATACCCTGGCCAGCGACATTGAGTCAACGCCAAGACCTCCGCTTAAATCGATGAGCTTTTTCCCTGGCATAAGCGAAGCTTTGTATACAGCCGTACGCTCACCAGAGGACTGTTCCAGCGCCAGTGGAGTATAAAGCAGGTTGTGCTTTGAGAGTGTGGGTAACTTTTTGATGGCTTTCTGCTGGCAGGCAAGCTGTTCAGCCATAGCACGAATCGGCAACTCCTTACGACCATGAAACTGCATGGCAAAAGCTGCCGGATCGTCAGTGCGATACTCGGCAAGCAGAGCTTGAATGTCAGATTGCAAGAGTATTTGGAGTTCGTCGTGGGTCATTCAGCTCTCTTCAAAGTAGTCCGAATCAAGCCGCTTCAGCTCATATACTGCATCTGTGGTCACCGCCACGCCAAAATCAATCATAAAGTCAGCCAGCTCATGACCACTGATCAAAACGATCTTACTCTCGATGGCTTTGACAAACTCATGAGCGCTTTTTGAAAAATCTGATGTTGTAATAAAAATGCCTTTTCGGGCACGCTTGCCTTGTAATGCACCGGCAAACTTTTGAAGTTCCGGTCGGGAGACCGTTGTTTCCCATCTCTTTGCCTGAATATAAATAATGTCAAGGCCCAGCCGATCCTCTTTAATGATGCCGTCAATACCTTCATCTCCACTTTTACCGACAGCCTCACCGGCATCTTTTATTGAACCACCATACCCCATTTTTACCAGCACTTCGACCACCACTTTTTCAAAAAAAGCCGGTGACGATAATTTCAACTGGACAAGAAGTTCATTCGCGAGGCTTTCACGCAACACCATGTACGCATCTTCCAGGCGTTCAGCGGGCGTCTTTGTTTCCAGCTCTTTTGATGTTGAATCTTCAGTGATCTGGTTATTCTGATGAAGCTCTCTGACAGAACGGTATTCTGGAAACTTACGAAGAAAAGCCAGATTGATCACTTTCGGGGATTCTCCCAATACTGCCACTCCCCTTTCAGTGATTCGAAAAACACCACGTCGGACATTTTCGAGAAGAGACGCCATTTTCAAATGAGCCTTTGCCCAAGCCACACGATTATCAAAAACACGTTGCTGAGCGCTTGGCAGCATTTGCTTCAGCTCTTCTGGAGTTAATTGATACTCGCGGGCCAGTGCCTCGACCATTTCGCGACTGTTGTGTTCTTGTCCATCACTGCAGAGTTTGAGCAGGGGAAGCATAATGCTCTGAAAATCAGGAATCGGCATTTCATTTTTTCTTTGTAAGTGAATCAATAATTTATCTGACGGCGGCAATAGTATTAGCTTAATTCGAGTTTGACCAATATTTTTGCGACACTGAGAATGTAAGCATTGCCATAATTTCAGTAAGGAGATCCCGCCCTGAGGAGGTCACAGTTTATGAAAACAGAAGAATTTTACAAAGCGTTTGATGACGGTTCAGATATCACCCCGTACCTTAATCTGAACAAGGCGCGTCGGATAAAACAACCGCATAAAAGGGTGAATGTTGACTTTCCGGATGATCGACTCGCTTGATAAATAGGCGACCCGTCTTGGAGTATCGCGCCAGTCGGTGATAAAAGTCTGGCTTGGAGAGCGCCTTCAGCAGCAGAAGACGTGAATCAACGGGGTGATTGTTGTCAAAAAAAAAGCCCGACATTGCTGAAGGGCTTTTATAAAAACTCGGCGACGACCTACTCTCCCGCGGTTAAGCAGTACCATCGGCTCTCCAGGGCTTAACTACTCTGTTCGGAATGGGAAGAGGTGATCACCTGGGAAAAAGTCGCCGTAGAAACGGTGACAAAGGAAGCAATACTTTATAGAGTAAGTTCTCTTTGTAAACTTATAAACTTTCCTGCCTTTGTAAAGCATGAGACTCAACACTAATAAAAAATGGTTAAGTCGATCGGCTTATTAGTACTACTCGGCTAAACGCATTACTGCGCGTACACCTGTAGCCTATCAACCAGGTCATCTTCCTGGAGCCTGATGGGGAAATCTCATCTTGAGGCGAGTTTCGCACTTAGATGCTTTCAGCGCTTACCTCAACCAAACGTAGCTACCCAGCTATGCCACTGGCGTGACAACTGGTGCACTAGAG